>Ga0102832_1000078_pt1 | contig 277982 bp, 225 predicted proteins | sample EBPBio282013_DNA_FD_88942 | JGI IMG/M metagenome (GOLD analysis project Ga0102832, IMG submission 88942) | Wastewater treatment Type I Accumulibacter community from EBPR Bioreactor in Madison, WI, USA - Reactor 2_5/28/2013_ DNA (Illumina Assembly) | ecosystem: Engineered > Bioreactor > EBPR >...
GACGGAACAGTGAGTGTCTCAGGATTGATAGCAGGAACCTGGACTTGTACGGTAACCGATGCCAACAGCTGTACTGCCTCTCAAACATTTACCATTACCGAACCTACTGCTTTGAGTGCGACGACAAGTCAGACCAATGTGGCTTGTAATGGTGGAAGTAATGGTAGTGCAACAGTGGAAGCTTCCGGTGGTACTTCCGGCTATACTTATAGCTGGGCACCAAGTGGTGGAACGGCTGCTACGGCTACTGGTCTTGCTGCAGGATCATATACTTGCACGATCACAGATGCCAATGGCTGTACTTTAGATAAAACCTTTACGATCACCGGCGAAAGTGCCATTGTGCTGACCAAAGCCAGCCAAACCAACATTGCCTGTAATGGTGGCAGCACAGGTGCTGCTGCTGTCAATGCTGCATCCGGTGGAGCAGGTGGATATACTTATAACTGGACACCGGGCAATCCGACAGGAGACGGAACAGTGAGTGTCTCAGGATTGATAGCAGGAACCTGGACCTGTACGGTAACCGATGCCAACAGCTGTACTGCCTCTCAAACATTTACCATTACCCAACCGGATATTCTTAGCTTGTCTTCCACTAAAACCAATGTTTCCTGCAATGCCGTAAATGATGGTACCATTGATATTTCTGTCAGTGGCGGCACCTCTGGTTATACCTACAGTTGGGGAGGCGGAGTTACCACTCAGGACAGAACCGGCCTGGCAACAGGTTCATATACTGTTACTGTAACTGATGCCAACGGATGTACTGCAAGTACCTCTGTGGTTATTGGCTCTGACAACCTTGAACCGAGTGTGAGTATTTTAGGAACTGATAACTTGTCATGCTCACGAACCTCTGTAATCAGAACTGCTACTGGCGGAGGGCAATATTCATGGTCCAATGCTTTAGGCTCTTCAGCCATTGCAACCATTACCGTTGCCGGCACTTATACGGTTACAGTAACTTCTCCCAAAGGTTGTACATCCACTGCCACTACAGTGGTTCAGGCTATCCCTAATCTTGAAATTTCCATGCAGCCGGTTTCTGTTGGACTTTGCGAAGGCGTTTCACCCCAATTTTCAGTACAATCCAATCTCGAAGGGGTTAGTTACCAATGGCAGGTTTGGGCAGGCTCAGATTTTGAGGACATTCAGGACAATGAAAGATACTCAGGAACTCACACTGGAACCATTACTTTTAATCCAGGTGCCACCAATTTGAATACACAATACAGATGTAAACTCTCTCTGGGTGCTTGTGAAGCGATTTCAGACGTGGTAAGCCTCACTGATAATATTTTCCCTGTGGTAAACCTCAAAGAAGCGACTGTCAAACTCAATAAGGAAGGTCGTGGGATATTAAAACTCTCAGACGTCAACAACGGAATAGCCGACAACTGTGGCATTGACCAGGTCAGACTCAGCCAGACCGATTTTACTTGTAGTGACATTGGCAGAAAGTTAATTAAAGTCTCTGCCACCGATATTCATGGCAACCTGACTGAAGCCTATGTTTATGTCAATGTGGTCGATGGCGGTGAGCCCATTTTATGGTTAAAAGACGCAGTGGTGGAATTGAACGTAGATGGATATGGTGTCCTGGACACTAAAATGGTGGACAATGGCTCCTATGACTTTTGTAGTTATCATTCCCTCAAGGTAAATAAAACTATCTTCTCCTGCAGTGATATTGGTTTACAAAAAGTAACTGTCACTGCCACCGATAGCTATGGAAACACTGCCACAGGTACAGTCAATGTAAGAGTGGTAGATTTTACAGCTCCTTTTATCAGTGCTAAAGAGGTAAAAGTGTATTTAACCAAAGATGGCATCACGCCAATCACCAGAGAAACTCCCGGGCTATCGGTTTATGATGCCTGTGGTATCAAGTCTTTCACGGTGATAGATATGCCCAAAACTTGTGTTCCTGCTAATCCCATCGTAAATGTAATAGCGACAGATATCAATGGCAACAGTACCAATTTTGCATTCCCGGTAACGATTATCGATACCATCAGGCCGGTAGTAAAAACCAAAGCGGCAAAACTATACCTCGATGTGAAAGGAAAAGCGGATTTAACCGCAGATATGCTCAACGACGGCTCTTCTGATAATTGTAGTCTGGATACCATTTTTGTTTCCAAAGTTTCATTTGACTGCAGCAATCTGGGCACTTCGAAAGTACTATTTACAGGAAAAGACAAATCAGGAAATATAGCCGTGGATTCGGTGGCAATCACGGTGGTTGACACCTTAGCTCCTGCTTTGGATTTAAAAACCCGGAAAATAGAATTATCGTTGGATGAAACAGGCAATGCAAAACTACTTTCTGAAGATATCATCAATCATACAAGTGACAACTGTGCCGTTAAAGAGACCCTGATCTCCAAAACAGCATTCTCTTGTTCTGATTTAGGAAGTCAGAAAATCAGCATCGTAGTCAGTGATCACTCAGGCAACCAGACCAAAGCAGAAGTAGAAGTAACGATTCTGGACAAGATAGCCCCTCAGATAAAAGTCAAATCCAATCTTAGTTTTGCACTGGGAACAGGAGGAAAACTAAACCTTGAAGTCAAAGATCTGGCAGAAAAAATCAGTGACAACTGTGAGGTAGTATCTCAGACCCTTTCAGGTACTGCCTTTGACTGCAGCACCAAAGGTGAGCACAAGATTACCATCACTGCCACTGACAAGTCGGGGAATGTAAACAGTACGCAAGCTACAATCATAATAAGCGATGCCATGGGTTATTGCTCATGCTCTTACAGTGTGCTGGCCTCCGAAGGCGTGAGCCTGAACGGAACCTCACTTCAGTTTGGTGGCGTTGGAACCTATATGGCAGGCAAAATGATCAATGCTCAGAATGTCAGCACTTCCGGTCAGGAGGTATTCCTCAAATCTGACAACCTGCAGGGAAGCTTTGGCAACTGGATTAAAGGTACCGCTCCGGCACCCCTTGATTTTGTGGAAAACACCAGCAGCTCAGGTAAGAACTTCAGAGTCAAAGACGATAAAACAAGCACCAGCGACAAAAACGATTTCAAGAGAGTGGTCGTTGGCAAAAATGCAACGCTGACCTTGTCGGCAAATGGTCAGATTAACATAAAGAATCTCAAACTGAAAAAAGGGGCGAGTCTGAAGGTAAGCGGGAAATCTACCGTATCTGTAAAAGAATTCATAAGACTGGATGAAGAGGTGCAGCTGGGTGAAGCGTCAAATGGAATTAGTCTGTTTATGGGCAACAATCTGAATGTGCTGTCGGGCAGTAAGCTGAATGGCTATTTCTACTGCAAAGAGAACATAGGAATCAAAGATGCCGCCGCTACCAGCAAAACCATTATCAAAGGTACACTGGCAGGAAAAATGATAACAGCCGGAGCTAATGTGGAGCTTTATGGCTCGGAGGTAAACTGTGACAACATCGTAAAAGCAGCGGTAGAGGAGTCCCCTCTGGCAGAAGTGAACCAGCCTGAAACGACGCAGCAGGGCATTCAGAAGATAGGCGAATGGAAATTTGGCCCTAACCCTACGCTGGATTACCTGAGAGTGGAGATTCCTGAAGGTAAAGTACAGCGGGTAGGTATTCTGGACGGCATCGGGAATGTACATCATCTCAACTATGAAGTTGAAAATGACGGAAGCGTCAGAATCAATACCCAAAATCTCCGGTCTCAAATATGGTATCTGAGAATCACCACCGACAAGGAAACGAAAATCCTTAGAATATATAAAAACCAATAGTTAAGATTTACTGACAAACGCCTTCTGATTTTCAGAGGGCGTTTTTTTATGGTCTTACGGGTGAGTCAATAGGCGATTGTATTGAAATCTTTTTACTAAAGAAAAAACTTTCATTGTAAACGAATGAAATCTTTTTACTAAAGAAATAACTTTCATTATAAACGAATGAAATCTTTTTACTAAAGAAAAAACTTTCGTTATAAACGAATGAAACCTTTTTACTAAAGAAAGAACTTTCATTATAAACGAATGAAATCTTTTTACTAAAGAAAAAACTTTCGTTATAAACGAATAAAATCTTTTTACTAAAGAAAAAACTTTCGTTATAAACGAATGAAATCTTTTTACTAAAGAAAAACCTCCGGAATAAAAATAGGAGCACCTGTTAAAACAGGAATACCCTCCATTTGGACTATACCATAATCCGACCATTGACGAACTAATGGATTGACAATTTTCAACATACAGTTTTAGGATGTTTCTTTTATTTGTTTAAGCAAAAACATACTAAATTTTCAGCAAAACAAAGTAAATCAAAAGCCACATGCCCGAAAATGTTAATCCCAAATAGAGGTTGGTTAGGTTACGTTTTAAATCTTTCTCAATCAAAAGGCGGTAAAAAAACCTACTGTAAAAATTACCATTAACATAACCGGAATAAACATTCCAAGCATAATCCAAGCGTTATTTTTTATTCAATAATTCGTTCGTAAAGTGTTGTTTTTGTTTTGGTTTTGCAAATTTCCCGGCATTGAATGCCTTCGAGTCTCCTTTAGGGATGGAAAGAGAAGTCCAGTTTTGGTTACAGAAAAATTTACCAAGAAACACCATCTGCCCAACATGATAAGGGTAATGGGCGAGTTGCCGGTTAATGGCTTCCGTTACCGTATGACCCTGATTTCTGATGTAAATTTCCTTCGACAAATCACTTTCGGTCAGGCTACTGAGGGTATGAAACAAGCAAGCCCAGCCTTCATTCCATTTTGCCAGGAGCCCGGCTCTGTCAACTATATCATTCTCAAATTCCGCATCTCTGTTTCGCCATTCTTTTTCTCCGTCAGAAGTCAAAAAATCAGTCCATCGCGAGAGCATATTGCCCCATAAATGCTTTACGATTGTCGCAATACTATTGCTTTCTTCATTGATTTGGAGGAAGAGCTGCTCGTCGGTGAGTTGAGCGAAAGTTTTTTCGCCAAGCATTTTGTAATACTCAAATTGCTTTTTTACGCTTTCCAGATAGTCATTATTCATAAACTTCCGATTTGCTGATTTTCACAAAACTACCCCGCAATTAAAGCATATTTCCGGAATAAATATTAAAAGGCATTTTCATTTTTAGAAATTTAAGAAAATCAACCCTCTACATTTTTATTGATGTCAAAATATTGAATCCGTTGTTTTTACTTAAGCAACCCATTAAGAGCCTTCCTTAATTTCCTAAAGCCTCCACCCCATTGAATCTCTTATGTTTAACGGCCAGCCATCCCATCAATACCAAATACCACAAAGCCACAAAAGGACCAAAATCGATGGAACCAACCTCCACGGGCGGTGAAGGAAAGTAAGTGAGATTAAAACCCAGCAACAGCACCGAAAAAAGCATCCCTAAAATACCGATAATTCTGTTGGTTTTAGGGTGTTTTAGCATCACCCACCCCAAAAAGAATGTGCCCAGTGAAATAAATATATCCCAGGCAATGTCCATGCCTAACTGTACTGAATTGACCTCTTTATACATCCATTTCAGCTGTTCTTCCGAAACACTGCCCCGATCGGCAGCTTTGTATTGCCGATGGAATTCCTGACCTGCAAGCTGCACCACCAACATCATGGTGAGGATGGCCGTAGCCACAATATTGAAAAGGACAGCGATCCTGAGGTTAATGGAATCTTTCCAGGGCTTCAGCAGATAAAAAAGACCCAGAGAAGAAAGCATAAAAAGCGGCCCGAAAGCAAAAGCCAGTAGCAAAGCCACCTTATCAGGAAAAGGGGCAAAAGCAGCCAGAAAATAGGATAGAAATGCCGCTATGCCGCAATAAACGGCCAGAAGATGCCATTGTTTTACTGAAATGGTTTGCATAAAAATGAAAGGTTTAAATTATGATTTATTTACCAGATGCAGATTTTGAGGTTATTAGATACCACCCTTTGCTTTTTTTATTTTATGGCAAAAGACGCCTCTTCTATACTGTATGCAACAGTGCTGGTATTATGGTTATTTCTGAAAAGTAATATCCGAAAACCGCACTTCCCTACTCTCTTGGACGGGGTGTTGTTTTAAATGTTGGTTTGAATGACAATAACCTGAAGAACAGACTTTTCAATACTAAAGAAAATATGTTATGGAGGTAAAAAATCCGGATGAATTTTAGGACTTAAGCTTTTTGAAAACTGGATGATATTGGTCAATCATCCTATAAGTGATATAAAACCAAATTCAATACCTAAAAGAAAACAGATTAGTATTGTCTGTCAGAATATTTGAAAAGCACACAAAAACACTCTTTTGAGCAATGCAATACGCCAGATTCCTAAATCCTGTTTTACATTTTTTTATTTAATAGCGGGTTTAATATCAGTTGTCAGATCTATTTATATCTCTCAATTAAAGTTCAAAATATATTTCTCTTCATATTTTTTTTATAGTTTTTAAGCACTTTTCCGAACTCTTTATCTTTTTTTCGTCTCTCTTCAACGCTTGATTCAAAATGTGCTTTTTCCCGCTCCATTTTCAGATAGTTTTCATACGATTTTTTGTCAATTTCTCCGTTTTCAACTGCTTCAATTACCGAACAACCGATTTCACTAATATGTGTACAATCTTTAAATCTGCAATCTAGAGAAAGCTGGACAATTCTGTCAAACGTGGTCTCTAGTCCACTTGATGTGTCCGCAATTCCTACTTCTCTCATTCCCGGATTGTCAACAAGAATTCCGCCATTTTCAAGAACAATTAATTCCCTGTGACTTGTTATGTGTCTTCCTTTATTTGTGCTATGGCTTATTGAATCTGTTCTCATTAAAGCTTTCCCTGAGAGGTTGTTCAATAATGTTGACTTTCCCACTCCTGATGAACCAAGCATACAATAGGTTTTGCCTTTTTCAATGGTCATTTTCAGGGCTTCGTAACCATCCTGAGTTTCGTTACTAATCGCAAAAACGGCAATGTCTTTTACTCGATGTTTAATACTGTCAGTAATTTCAGTAAGCTTTTGCTCACTAATTAAATCAGTTTTCGTCAATACTATTATCGGTTTTACTTTTGACGAATAACATATGGTCAGATATCTTTCAAGTCTGTTGATATTAAAGTCTCTGTCAACGGCCTGAATCAGAAATGCATAATCAATATTGGTAGCTATTATTTGTATTTCTCCAAATTGACCAACGGCTTGTCTTGTAATCATTGATAGTCTCGGCAGTATTTTATGGATTACCGAAAATTCAGCATCGTATGTTGTCAATGCAACCCAATCCCCAACTGCAGGAAAATCTATCCGGCTTTTTGCCGAAAATCTTAGATTTCCGGTTATTTCAGCTTCATATTCACCGTTTTCAGTTTTTACAATATATCTTTCCTTATGTTCGGCAATGACTCTGCCAATCTCAAAGTCTGACAGCTTATTCTCAATGCTTAATTTCCGGAGTTTGTAATTGTATCCAAAATCTTCTAATTTTATCATTGCTGTTATGTTTTTGCTTTTATGAGCAGGGTGGATTGTAACCATCCAGATCTACCGAATCCATTTTTAGATTTGCTAAATATTTCATTTGCACCTAATCACTGAAATGAAATAATCGACTGAAAATGAGCACTTAAACTATGAAAAGTTATTTCCGTAAATATTTGTCTCATTGATCCCGTGTTTTGATTTCTTAGTAATCAAAATTAGTGATTTTTCTTTTTCGGCCTATAGATTTTTGGGATTTTCGAAATCAATTTTTCTCTTGACATCTTGCCCGCCAGGGAAGAAATGCTTTTAAGTAAAATCAATCTTTAAATTTATACTTTTTTGACATGGATTATTTAAAACCTCAAACCAAAACTGCGGTTAAATATTACTTTGGCCAAAGGGCTTCTTTTAGTGTGAGGCAATGAATGAAAGCCCTAAATTTTATACTCAAAATTTGTCTGAATAAATTCCCGAGAGGCCGTTCAATGTATTAGTTTTAGCTTATATCTATACATTTTGTCATTGATCAGCTGTTCCATTTTCAGAACCTCTTGAGAAGATTTGCTTATCCAAAAGAGCTCTCTGTTTCCTTTTTCCTCATGTTTTAAGAGCCAGCATTTTATTTTTTGTCCATTAAAAATCAAATCATCTTCAGCTATAACGGTATAAGGAATATTCCGTGGTTTATCGTATCCAAACTCATAAAAAGGAATCAGAAATGTTGAGTTTTTTCTTAAAGGAAGCATATTAAAAACCTCCAAGTCCAGATGCCAATTAAGAAAATAATCTTTCGCTGAAACAAAAGAGTTATATACAGATTTTTTTTGTTTGTCCGTCTCTCCGGAACTTACTTCGAGATTGTTGATCCAAAGTTTCTTTTCATCTTCTTTAAAAACTTGTTTCCCCCTTTTATTCCACCAACTTTCATGGTAAACCGGCTTAAAATTTCCAGCCAAAGAAACAGACTTTGCGGTATGTATAATGGTATCTTTTCCCTCCCAGTTTTGGTAAATTGTAATGGCATTTTGGTCTTTGTAGGTTTCTTTCTTCACTTCGATGCTCCAGATTTGAATACTTGATTTGGGTGCATTTTTATCATTGAGAACATATACCAAATACTGTGATTTACCCATCTGGAGTTGGTCTATTTTTAGATTTTCAGGATTTATCAGAAGGGTATCCATCTTTTGACCGAATATGGGCTTTGAAGAAAAGACCAAAAGCGTTAATAATATTTTAAGATTTTTCATGTAATAGTTGTTTTTAAATTCTGGTTTTAAATAAATAAAAATTGGTTCGCCCAAAAATCTTATTTTCACTCGTAATTTTGTTTTAACCTCCTCATCAATAGCCTTACCCCATTTTGCGTGTCTTGATTAAATGAATTTGTAAAAATGATGTAGGCCCTATTTTTTAACCTGTCGATGTGCACAATAGTGAAATAAGTAAATGCACCCGTCCCCGAATGTACGGATAGTTCTTGTTCGTTTTCGACAATATTATACCAGCCCAAAGAATATTTTTCAAATCCTTTGTGAATAAACTGGTATGTTTTTGCATTTAGATAATTATTATGCCCCGATAACCCTTGTAAATTCAATTGGATAAACTTTGCAAAGTCTTGCAACTTGATATTGATATCGCCAGCCGGTTCTGTATAATCTAAATGATAATCAACGGTGGACGGAACAGGAATGAGTTTGCCGTTTTCGGATTGATGACCCCAGGTATCTTTTTGTTTTTGGTTTTCCGGCCATGATAATTTTACATTCAGCTTTAAATCCTCATTGAATACTTTTTCAACCAACTGCTCCCAACTTTTACCTGATACCTTTTCCAGCATTAATGTAGCCAGTGTATATCCGGCATTGGAATAAATGAATGCATTAGGTTCATCGGGGTTTACAGGGTCTAAGGTTAACACAAACTGGCCAAATTGCTTTCTTTTTTCCGGGTTGGTTCCTTTGAAGTCGGGTATAGTTGGATCGCCTTCTCCCTGGAATGGCCATATACCTGCCCGATGTGATAATAATTCCTGTAATGTAATTTCTGAATATTCGGGTTTGCTTTTTTCTTTCCATTCAGGAAACAAATCAAAGAATCGGGTTGTCCATTTCAACCTTCCTTTTTCCACATATTTGGCAATCATAAAGGCAGTCATTGCTTTGGTGTTTGAGCCAATGTGAAACCGGTCATTTAATGTGGCCTGATCCGGCAAGTCAACGGAATGTAGTCCTAATGCCGCAATTTCCAATATGGATTTTGGGTCAACTACAGCATAGCTAATCTCCGGAATTTTACAGACCTGTCGCAGAGAATCAGCAAATTGGATCGACCTTTGTCCAAAGCTTAATGAGGTAGTAAAAAGAGTTAAAATTGTTGCTATTATTCTCATTTATTAATTTTTACATTATGGGCAATAACCCGTTATTTCAATGCATTATTTCACAATCCCAAACAGAAATATTTTAGTTTTGCTCATTTTTAATTTAGGAGTAAAATCCACTTTTTCAGGAACTTCTATTTTAGTTTCGTCTATTTTGCCGTCGTTGAAATAGTTTTGAAGCAGGGTTTGGTTTTTCATCACAATCGACAAGATATCAATATGCGAACTATTTTTCAGGATAATATGCCTGCCTCTGGCAAGATATGGCATCAATTCTTTCTCAACGATATTCGGAGGCGTTCTATGGTCTAAATTCCCACTGATGATTAAAGTTTCTGTATTAGAATTCTGACACTTTTGATAGATAGACGGGATACTTTCCATATTCCATTCTTTGGCAGTTGCTGCATATAATAAAGATAGGTTCCCGCCTAAAATTGTCTTGCTGTTTCTAATTTCCTTTTCATAATCTTTGTCATTTTCCCAATCGGCACTTACCGTTTTGGCATACACGTCGCCCATGACTTTGGGGTGGCTTATATCCGAAAGCTTCTGCAGCATAAACAGGCCACTGTAATCTTTATTCAGTGCTGCTTTTTGGTACGCATCAAAAACTGAGACAGCAAAACCCACATTATACAGAGCATTTACGGTACCTGCTTTTATTTTATCGGCATCTAATTTAAATACAGACCATCTTTTCGGCAAATTTTCAAAAGCCGTTTTCATTGCCTCTTGTATAGAAAAGTGGGTATTTGTTTGTTCTTTATAAACCTGATCGTATTTTTCAATCACTTCTTCTGATTGTTCGGGTCTTGCTAAAAAATACCCGGGCGGTGTTGCTCCTATCATTAAAGTCCGATTGATAATTTCCGGGTATTTATAGCTGTAGAGCAAAGCAATACGTGTACCGTAGCTAACGGCGAGCAGATTTATTTTTCTATATCCCATTTGTTTCCTGACCGTCTCCATATCCTCAATTACATTCAGAATGTTGTAATTGTTGATGTCAATGTTTTTTTCCTTTAATTCCTTTTTATAATCTGTTATTCTGTCTTTAATATTTTTTATTGATTTTTCACTTAATAATTTATTATCCAATCCTTTAAATGCTTTGGTAAGTTTCTCAGATGCTAATTTAACCGAACCATCCACCCCACGATAGCCTACACATACAAAATCGTGGTTTTGCAGGGTGCTTGCAGCAGAAGGCAAATCTATTTTCCTTCGGGTTACAATGTTGCTTCCTCCGGGTCCACCATCAAGCCAAAAAACGGGTTCCTGAGGATTTCTATTGGAAGATTTTATGATAAATACGGGTATCTGAATTCTTTGAGAGTTTCCTGTTTCGTAGTTTTCAGGCACGTCTATAAAACCTTCGTAAGCTTCAAATTTTTTATTATCAATTATTACCTCTTCTGTGCGGCTTATGGGTTGTTTGAAGGATTTTTTCTGGGAACAAGCGATGGTGGCAATAAAAATTGTCCATACAAAAAGAAAGGTTGAAATTTTAATCATAATATCAATCGTTTACGTTTATGAATAAGAGAAGATTTAACAGCTAAAATTGACCCCACTCCTATTCGTTACTGTATCTCTGTATTCGCGAATGCTGGGTTACTTTCTGTCACTTGAATCTAAAACCAATTTGGCAATTTCCTGGATAATTTTAGTAGGTGAATTACAATCGCAGTTTGTCAGGCCAATCACATAAATATCCTCACCTGGAATATATACGGCCATTGTTTTAAATCCAAAGACACTTCCTCCGTGCTCTCTCGTAGGCACACCATTAATATCTCTTAAATGCCAGCCATAGCCATAGGTAATTTCCTGATTATTATTTAGACTATATCTGGTAAATGCTTTTTTAGAATTTTCTGATTTTAACAATACATCATTATTTAAGGCGGTTTGCCACTTCAGCATGTCGTCAAGGGTTGACATTAAAGCTCCGGATGAATAGGGAACACTAAAATTGATAATGGTTTTATTGACATATCCACTTTCCTTTTTTTGATAACCATAGGCCCTGTTTAATATTATTTGCCGGTCAGTGGCATAGCGTGATTGACTCATACCCAGTTTTTGAAAAATGTACTTCCCCACAAAATCTTCGTAAGTTTCACCTGAGACAAGTTCAATAATATACCCCAACACAACATACCCGGAATTGTTGTAATCAAATTTTTCACCGGGTGCGAAGTCCACTGGTTCATTCTTAAAAAAGTCAACCATCATTTTTGGCGTCATTTCTTTTTGGGCAATTTCTTTCAGCGACTTCATTTTGGTGAAATCTTTTATTCCTGAAGTATGCGTTAATAAATGATGAATCGTAAGTGTATTACCATTAGGATAGTCAGGTATGTATTTTGAAATGCTATCTTTGGTATTGACTTTGCCTTGTTCCTCCAACATTAAAATGGCTATTGCTGTAAATTGTTTGGTCATGGAACCCAGCTGAAATACATTCTCAGTCTTTAAATCTACATCTAATTCTATATTTGCCTTACCAAATGCTTTTTTATAAATAGGTTTTCCATTTTTTGCAACCATAAAAACACCCCCCGGACCATTTTTGTCTTTTATTTCCGATAGTATTATTTTGTCAATTCTCTTCTTTAAGGCTTGTGCCGAAACCTTTTGGCTAACCATAAATAAGGTCAAAAGAAAAATTAATAAGTAATTGACTGGCTTAATTAGTTTCATATTATGATGCTTGATTAATATCCTTTTAGTTAAATTTTTATTGTCAAAGCTACTGCTCAATTCCCGAATTAATTTCAGTTTCAATACAAGGCCATTTCCATGCATAACGTATAATCAGACCCAGAAGTATGACTTCTACCACAGCACCCAACACCATGTGCATCCATGCCACTCCCGCCAGATTAAACAACATATAGGGAATCAGGACGGTGGCCAGGATAATATTTGTTGGGCGATTTATCCTGGCAGGCAGTGCAACTGAGAGAAAAATCATAATTATAGGAATTGAAGCAAAGACGAGTGCCATCAAAATAAAGCCCTGGGTAATATCAAATACATATGCCTTACCTTTCAGAATATCTTCTATCATACCCGGCATATATAAGTGGAAATAATCAACATAGCTGTAGAGAAACATAAAGCTCGTCCATAGTGCAGCCAGCTTCAATTTTACATTGACCGTGAGATCCTCCTGTGTTTTCTGAGTATTCATAATTTTCTGCTAAAAATTAAATCCGATATTAAGTCCCGGCTCAGGAAAGATGAATTTAGACCATTTGTCATCTAATTGTTTAAATCCATCAGGCAGCCGGGTATGAAACGCTCGATGAGTCATACAAACGGAGGGTTGAAAGAAAAACTTATCTTTAAAGAGTTTGATATGATAACCGAAACGATAGGAATTGAAGACCTGAAAACCTTGGTCTATTTTTTTATGATTATCATTCGCAAAAATCTGATAGGCAGGCATTACATCAAGCTGGGCATACCAGCCTTTCCAAAAAAATCGGGTATAGGATGCCGTAACTCCAAATTCACGTACATAGCCCGGAAATTTTTCTTCGGGCTTTTTGTAGGCTTTGTTAAAAAATGGGTGGATGCCATTGGGCCAGGCATATTTCCAGGTCTTGGGAGAGAATCTGATTACGTCTTTGCCTGTGAGCCTGTAACCAATATCGAGTTGAACAAAATTGGGAGGATTTTCGGTATCAAAATTCCCAAATAAAACAAATAAAGAAGACCCTACAAACCACTTTTTATAGGTGCTGTCTGTTTCGGCATATTGTGCGTTCCCCTTTATACTACTTACCAACACCAGGGCAAGTGCAAACCATAGATTTTTCTTTTGCATATTGACTTCAATTAATGTTAAAATCTTCCTCCAAAGTAGATTGATGAAAAGCTGCGATGCGTTCCCTTAAGTCAAGGATAATTTACGCTTTGCTTTTTTCAAAAATTCTTAATCCCGGATTTATTCTTCAATAACCTGCTTATTGTTGCTCGTTTATTTTCCCGGTGAGAATCCTAAAAATTAAACCCAAAATCGAACCCGGGCTGAATAAAGTAGTTAGGCCATTTTTTCTCTGCTGCTTTAAATGATTCCGGAACATTAGTTCTTAAAGGCCAGTAACTAATTCCTATTGCCGGTTCAAAAAAGAAGCGGTTTTTAAAAAACTTAAACTGGTAACCTAAATAGGAGTCCAGATATAAGGTGTATCCATTTCCAATCTTCTTTTTATGCTCATCAATATATTTTTCAAAAGCATTCATTGCCTGAACTGACGTAAAGGCTCCTCTCCACCAAAACCGTTGGTATCCTAAGGTAGGTGCAAGTATGCGGGCGTGTCCGGGATAGTTTTTTCCGGGAGCATCAAAAGATGATGACCCAAAAGGGATGCCTATTGGCCAGGCATAAATGGATCTTTTAAATCTAAAGGAAACCACATCCTTTGAGGTGATCCTATATCCTGCATTTAATTGTATATACTCCGGGTTATTGGTTTTATCTAAATTACCTAACAAATAGAGGGTACTCCCAACAAACCACTTTTTAAAGGTGCTGTCCTGCCTGGTAGGCTGTGCTTTCAGTTGTAAACCGCTTGCCAGCAATATGGCAAGTACAAACTGTAAAATTTTCTTTTGCATATCAATTATTGCTGATGTAAAATGATACTGCAAAAGTAGATTGGGGAGATTTTACAAATCGTTCACTTAAGTTAAGAAATACAGCTTATATCTTTTTTTCAAGGATTCTGGCTCTTAACCTGCTTAAAGATTGGGGTTTTATACCTAAATAGCTCGCAAGCTGGTGTTGTGGGACCCGTTGAATAAGATCAGGTCTTTTTTGTAATAAATTAAGGTAGCGTTGTTCGGGCGATGAAGTCTTAAACTCATCAAAATCAATGCGTTGTTTGGCCAGCAATTCTTCAGATAACATTCTGCACATGATGTCAAACTTCGGGAATTTACGGTTTACCTCCACAGACATTTCAGCATTCGAAATCAGTAGAATACTGTCTTCCACACAACTTACATAATAGTCTGAAGAAGTTTTATTTATAGCACAATGAGGGGTAAAGGCATCAAGTTCGGTATAAAAAGCCGTGGTTTTTTCTTCTCCGTCAATGATATAATAAACCCTGAAACAACCTTTTAATACAAAATAGCTATCCAGTGATTGCTGTCCTTCTCTGAGTAGAACCGTTCCTTTTTTTACGGAATGAAACAGATCTAAAGAAAGTAATGCATTCTTCTCATCCTCATTCAGCGTGATGTATTTTGATATAAATTCAAATAGTTTATCCTGCATTGTTTGTTGAAGTTTTTAGATTTCCTGCCTTGCCAAATAACAACCTCATTTTTAAAACGACACCCATTTATGCCCAAAAATACCCATTATTATTAAATTGAAGCAATTTATTAGTTTTGATTAAATGCTAAAATAATTCTAAATGAAAAAAAGCCCCTGAATCTGCATACAGTTGATATCTGGTAAAAAACAGAAAGTACGCTATGACATTTTTGGGGTTACTACACCAGATCGATACTGAGCTTGTATTTTTCCACATCGGGGTATTTTTCCATCAGCTGAGGTTTTGGGGAAATATTTAAGCTAGAAGCAAAAATGAAAAGCTGCAAGACAAAGTGTAAAAGCTTTCATCCAAAAGGAAAAAGCTATATACCAAAATGTAAAAGCTGTAAGACAAAGTGTAAAAGCTGTATACCAAAAGGTAAAAGCTGTATACCAAAAGGTAAAAGCTGTAAGACAAAGTGAAAAAGCTTCACACAAAAGTGTAAAAGCTGTAAGCAAAATGGAAAAAGCTGTAAGCAAAATGGAAAAAGCTTCATAAAAAAAGGAAAAAGCTATTTACCCAAGTGGAAAAGCTGCAAGTCAAATTGAAATGTCTGCGGGCAAGGAGTGAAAAGCTCAGAGGTATTTTATGGGTAAGATTTCGGCATAGTACATCTCAAATCCCCCGAATTTGACTTTGATTTCGCCGAATTTGACTTCATAGGAGGGTCATTTGATCTCAAAATCGTCGAATTTAACCTCGCAGGGGGGTAATTTGATCTCATATTCGCCGAATTTAACATCGAAGGAGGGTCATTTGACTTCAATATCGCTGAATTTGACTTCATTGGAGGGGGCTACGACTTCAAAATCGTCGAATTTAACGTCGCAGGAGGGGGCTTTGAGCAAAAACGCTGCTCAAATCTGCAGGAGATTGATACGGAACAACACCAGGCTGAGGCCTGTAAACTTAAAGGCGTTGGATACTATAAACTGCCTGCCACTCATCTAAATACTTACATATTGCCGCCAGTTGTGCTGCTCTTTGAAGCCCAGCACCTCCCTGATCTTGCGGTTGGAAAACAAAGCCTCATATTCATCCAGCTCTCTGCTGAGGGGTACATTGGGGAAAAACCTTTCGAGCAATTCCTTGTTGGTCAGGATGGCACCGTTGTGGTCATTGCCGGCATTGAAAACCTGATAACCCAGCCCGTCTTTTTTCAGACAAAGGTCCACGATCTGCCCAAGGTCACGGGCATCAATATAACAAAACGCATTACGGCGGCGTACCTCCGGGTGTTTGAAATAATGTGGAAACAGCTCCTGATATTCGTGCGGCTCAATCACATTGCCGATACGCAGGGCATAAATATCAAAGCCCGAGCGTAGCTGAAAGCTCCGGGCCGTTTTTTCGTTGAGCACTTTCGACAAGCCATAGCTGTCCATGGGGTCCACGTCATAGTCTTCTTCGAGCGGCAACACTTTGGGGTCGGTGAGGCCATCGGCAAAACAGATACCGTAGGTCGTCTCCGAGGAGGCGATGATGATCTTCCTTATGCCCAGCTTCACCGCTGCCTCTATCACATTGTAAGTACCCACAGTATTGACTCTGAAAGTCTCGTTGTCGGGTTTGATTAGTATTCTCGGCACAGCTGCAAAATGCACCACGGCATCAAACTTAGGGATGCCCTCGCCGCCCTCCAGCTCATGCAGGCCGGTGTAGGAGCTCATGGCATTAAACATTTGCCCGGAGTCGGTGATGTCAGCGATGAGATTATCTACCCCCGGATGATGCAGTGGGGTAAGATCCACATTGAGCACCTGATGCCCCTGCTCTATCAAATAAGGCACCACATGCCTCCCCGCCTTTCCTGACCCTCCGGTAAATAGTATTCGCATTGAAAATGGTTTTGTTTGTAAAAGTAAAAAAACAAGGCTGGATAACAAAAAAACCGGGGCAAGCCTTAGACTTTCTTCTTATTATTATATCAGCTCAAAAGATAGAAATTTAAGTCCGTGATTAATTAGATTTTCCTTCAGAATGTTCATTGACTATCCCCTTTAGTAGTCCCCCAAAAAAATCAAGCAAAAGCATTTTTAATAAGCCAACAATAGTCCATTACTAAGCATCAGATGTTTCTTATAAGCCCGCAAACATCCGTTATAAAGCAACGCATGTTTCTTGTAAACCAACGGACATTCTTTACAAAGCAAAAGATGTTTCTTATAAGCCAACAAACATCCATTATAAAGCAACGCTTGTTTCTTACAAGCCAACAAACGTTCGTTACTAAGCAACGGATGTTTGTTCTAAGCCAAAAGACATTGCTTATTAAGCAAAAAACATTTCAAACAAGATTTGACATAAACCGAATCAAGTAAAACACATAGCCAATAAGATTCAGTGAATGTTGAATCAAGTAAATTATATGTTGAATTAAATTTGACATATACCCAATCTAGTAAAACATTTATCAAATTAGATTCAGCGAATGTTGAATCAAGTAAATTATATGTTGAATTAGATTTGGTGAATGTTGAATCAAGTAAATTATATGTTGAATAAGATTTGTGAAACTTGATTCATATAGTAAAGCTTTTTAGCTTTTAAGAAATAGTGGCAATAAAAAAAGGCGAGTTGCCCCGCCTTGAATGTTTTCACAACGGAATAATCCTTATTGTGATTTGCTTTCGTATTGTAAATTTATTAGCATTTTTTTTAAATCCTACAAAAAATGATAAATTTTTATTAGCTTTAATTTCTTTATTTAACACAAATAAACTTATCCCTCAAAAAAATGAAAACAATTCTAGGATTAGACCTTGGCACCAACTCTATCGGATGGGCACTTATTAATCAAGACTTTGAAAACAGCACCGGCAAGATTCTTGGAATGGGAAGCAGAATTATACCGATGTCTCAGGATATTTTAGGGGAGTTTGGTAAAGGAAATTCTATTTCTCAAACAGCAGAAAGAACAAGCCTTAGAGGTGTTAGAAGATTAAGAGAACGTTTTTTGCTTAGAAGAGAAAGACTTCATAGAGTCTTAAATTTAATGAATTTCCTGCCTGAGCATTATTCTAGCCAGATTGACTTCGAAAAACGTTTAGGGAAATTCAAAAACCATTCTGAACCTAAAATTGCTTATGATGAAGGAAAATTTCTATTTCTGGAATCTTTTGAGGAAATGATTTCTGAATTCAAAAAGACTAACCCAGAATTACTGATTGACAAAAATGGAAAGCCCTGTAAAATACCACATGATTGGACAATATATTACTTGAGAAAAAAGGCTATTACAGCTCAAATCAAAAAAAATGAACTGGCGTGGATAATATTGAATTTTAACCAAAAGAGAGGATATTACCAATTAAGAGGCGAGGAGGAAGAAGAAAAACAAAACAAGGAGGTTGAGTTTTATACACTAAAAGTTGCTGATGTTATTGCAGATGAACCCCAAAAAGGCAAACCTGAAATATGGTATTCGGTTATATTAGAAAATGGTTGGATTTATAGAAGAGCAAGCAAAAATCCGATTTTTGATTGGAAAGATAAAGTAAAAGACTTTATTGTCACTACTGAGGTGGCTGAAGATGGCTCAGTTGTCAAAGATAAGGAAGGTAAAGAAAAGAGAAGTTTTAGGGCACCAAGTGAAGATGACTGGACTTTGCTGAAAAAGAAAACGGAAAAAGAAATTGAAAACTCTAAAAAAAGCGTCGGAGAATTCATTTTTGAAGAATTGTTAATAAATCCTAAACAAAAAATAAAAGGTAAGCTGGTAAGAACCATAGAAAGAAAGTTTTACAAAGATGAACTCATACAAATTCTGAATAAGCAAAAAGAATTTTATTCAGAACTTAACAACGAGGATTTATTGAGCGATGCTATAAGAGAGTTATACAGAAATAATGATTCTCAGCAAGCTATTCTGACACAAAAAGATTTTACCCATCTATTTGTTGAAGATATTATTTTTTATCAAAGACCTCTTAGGAGTCAAAAATCCTCAATAAGTAATTGTAGTCTTGAGTATCGCCCCATAAAAGATGAAAATGGAAAACTTATAACAAGTGCGAATGGTAAGCAAGCTTTAAAACCACTTAAATGTATTCATAGGTCCAATCCGTATTTTCAAGAATTTAGAATTTGGAAATGGATGTCTGATTTATCTATTTTTAGAAACGAGGACGAACTCAATGTAACCAATTATTTCCTTAATACTAGTGAAAGCTTTGAAAGATTATTTGATTTTTTAAATTCCAGAAAAGAAATTGAAGAGAAACCACTTTTGAAATTTTTATTGGAAGAAAAAGGATTAAAATCAAAAGCCTTATCCGTGGAAATTGAAAAGTACAGATGGAATTTTGTTAAAGATAAAAAGTATCCATGTAATGAAACCCGTACCCTGATTCAAAACAGGCTTTCTAAAATTGGAATTACATCAGATGATTTTCTCTCTTCGGAACTTGAACAAAACCTATGGCATATTTTGTATTCTGTAAATGATAAAATAGAATTTGAAAAAGCACTAAAGACATTTGCCAAAAAACACAGCCTGCCGGAAAACGATTTTTTTGAAGTATTCAAACGGTTTCCTCCATTCAAAAGTGAATATGGTTCCTATTCTGAGAAAGCCATTAAGAAACTCTTGCCTTTGATGAGAATCGGGAAATATTGGAAACGGAATAATATTGATAAAAATACCATTGAACGAATTTCAAAAATTATTACTGGAGAATATGATGAAAGCATAAAAGATAGAGTAAGAGAAAAAGCCAGAAATCTTGGAAATGAAACTGATTTTCAGGGATTACCGGATTGGTTGGCAAAATATATTGTTTATGACCGCCATTCTGAAGCATCAAATACTGAAAAGTGGAATGACGCAGCTGATATTGATCAATTTCTGAAAGAGTTCAGACAACATTCCCTACGAAATCCTATTGTAGAACAAGTACTCACAGAGACATTAAGAGTAGTGAAAGATATTTGGAATAAGTATGGAAATGGAGCAAAAGACTTTTTCAATGAGATTCATATTGAATTAGGTCGGGAAATGAAAAATACGGCAGAAGACAGAAAGAATATTACAAACCAGGTTACTGAAAATGAAAATACTAATCTTAGAATAAAGGCCTTATTGGCTGAGTTGTTTGAAGATAAACATATTCAAAATGTAAGGCCATATTCTCCCAACCAACAAGAGGCTCTTAAAATTTTTGAAGAGTATGCCCTAAATAACGAAGAGAAGTATGATGCTGAAAATGACCTGTTCATATACGACCCTGTACCTGAAGATATTTCAAAAATCAGTAAAACAGCACAACCTTCAAAAACTGAATTGGTTCGTTATAAATTATGGCTCGAACAACGTTACAGATCTCCATACACCGGAAGGGTAATTCCATTAAGCAAACTTTTTTCTTCTGATTTTGAAATTGAACATATTATACCACAAAGCCGGTATTTTGATGATAGCTTCAGCAACAAAGTTATATGTGAATCGGCCGTTAATAAATTAAAAGACAATCAAACGGGTCTGGAATTTATCAAAAATCATCATGGAGAAACCGTGGACCTTGGTAAAGGTCAATTAGTTAGAATTTTAGAGGTTTCTGAATATCAGGATTTTGTTAAACAGCATTATGAAAAAAGCAGAAGCAAAAGAAACAAACTCTTAATGGAGGAAATACCGGAAAAAATGATTGAGAGACAAATGAATGATACCCGATACATAAGCAAATATGTCACTCAATTGCTTTCAAATATTGTTAGAGAAAATATAAAAGATGAAGGAATAAATTCTAAAAATATAATTCCTGCAAATGGTAAAATCACAGACACATTAAAGCAAGACTGGGGTTTTAACGATATTTGGAATGATTTAATACTTCCAAGATTTGTTAGGCTAAACGAAATCACAAAAACAGATGCTTTTACAGTCTGGAATGACAACCACCAAAAACTTTTACCAACAGTCCCTATAGAGTTTTCAAAAGGATTTTCAAGAAAGAGAATTGACCATAGACATCATGCAATGGACGCTTTGGTAATTGCTTGTACAACCCGCGGACATGTGAATTTTATGAATAATGAACATGCTCTCAGAAAAGGAAAGTCAGCGGACGAGAAACAAAAAATCAGGGAAGATTTAAGAAATATATTGTGTTATAAAAAATTCAATGGTGATTCTGCCAATGACTATAAATGGATTTTTAAAAAACCTTGGGAAGATTTAACCCAAAGTGCCAAAAGTGAGCTGGAAAAAATAATAGTCAGCTTTAAGAAAAACAATCGGGTAATCAATAAAGCTTCCAATAGATATTTCAAATACATAGAAGTTGAAGGGCTCAAAACCAAAGAGAAAGTAGATCAAAAGGGCATGAATTGGGCAATAAGGAAATCATTGCATAAGGATACCGTATCTGGCTTAGTGAATCTTCCAAGAGTTAAAGTACCTAAAGGGAAAATACTTACTGCAACTCGTAAGTCGTTGGATACCTCTTTTAATTTAAAAACCATTGAATCAATTACAGATACCGGAATTCAGAAAATTTTAAAAAATTACCTAAATTATAAAGGAGGTTTTGCGGAATTAGCGTTTACGCCTGAAGGTATTGAAGATATGAATAAGAACATCAAAGATTTTAATGACGGTAAATATCATCAACCCATCAAAAAAGTTAGAATTTTTGAAATGGGCAGTAAATTTCCTCTTGGACAAACCGGAAACAAGAAAGATAAATATGTAGAAGCGGCTAAAGGCACAAATCTGTTTTTTGCAATTTATCAAAATGAAGAAGGAAAAAGAAGTTTTGAAACTATCCCACTAAATGAAGTTATTGAGAGACAAAAGCAAGGTCTAAGTCCAGTGCCTGAAAAAAATAAAAACCATAATGGATTACTTTTTTTGTTGAGTCCAAATGATATTGTATCAATAAAAAATATCTTTAATAAAATAGAATATTACAGATTTGTGAGCTGTACCAGTGGAGAAGGACATTTCGTTCCTCATAATTATTCTAAAGAAATTATAAAAAATGAAATGGGAACAAATAATAAATCTGAAAGACCAATTATTTCAGAAGGATTTGATAAGTCACAAACTATTAAAGATAAATGTTTTTTATTGACAGTATCAAGATTAGGAGATATTGAATAATATCCTTTGGCACAACCTTTGTAATGACTTTATAATAAAGTCATTACAAATATGATTAAACGCACGCTCTATTTTGGCAATCCAGCCTATCTTTCTATGCGAAATGAACAGCTGGTGCTTCGCTACCCTGAAGTGGACAAAAGTGCCATTTTGCCACGTCATTTTAAAAAGGATGTGGAGAACACCTTTCCCATTGAGGACATTGGCATGGTAATCATCGACCACCGGCAGATTACAGTCACGCATGATCTCTGTGAAAAACTCATCGCCAATAACTCGGCCATCATTTGGTGCGATGCCAAGCATCATCCCACAGGTATCACGCTTCCCATGGCTGATAATGATACCCTTTCGGAAAAAGCCCGGTATCAGATTGACGCCTCCGAGCCATTGAAAAAACAGCTCTGGAAACAAACCGTAGAGTGTAAAATACAGAATCAAGCTGCTGTATTAAAGCAACTGCATCTGCCCTACGCCGATCTGGAATTTATGGCAACACAGGTAAAAAGTGGAGATACCGGAAACATGGAAGGCCGTGCCGCCGCCAAATATTGGGATAAACTTCTGAAACCCTTTGAGACTACCCGTGGACAGTTTGAAGGCCCACCCAATAACTTCCTCAACTATGGCTATTCCATACTTAGGGCAACTGTAGCCCGCAGTTTGGTCAGCAGTGGTTTGATTCCGGTGCTGGGCATACACCACCGTAATAAATACAATGCCTATTGTCTGGCAGACGACATCATGGAGCCCTATCGACCGATAGTGGATGCTTATCTGTTCCAATATATTTATGACAATGAATTTTTGCCCGACATACTGGGGCAGGAAGAAAAAAAGCATATCCTGAATCTGGTGAATATGGACATCACCATTGATGGCCGTAAAAGCCCTTTGATGATCGCCTGCCAACGCACCACGGCCTCATTGATGAGGTGTTTTATGGGCGAAAGCCGAAAGATTTCCTATCCCGAATTGTGATGAACTTTGACCGACTCAATCAATACCGAATCATGTGGGTAATCGTATATTTTGACCTTCCGACCGAAACCAAGAAAGACAAGCGTGCCTATCAGGATTTCAGAAAAGGGCTCCAGAAAGATGGCTTCAGAATGATGCAGTATTCTGTATATTTTCGCCATTGCAATAGCCGCGAAAACGCCGAAGTACATAAGCAGCGGGTAAAGAACCTGATGCCTCAAAAGGGAAATATTATTGTTTTTGAAATCACCGATGCACAGTTTGGCCGCATGGAGTTTTATCAGGGCTATACCCGATTACGTGAGCAATACGTGCCGGAGCAATTGGAGTTATTCTAAAAAAAAAATGCCCCATAAGGGGCATTAGCAGAGATAATTCTCTTTGATTTTTTGATTCTGTTTTTCTTTGTATACTATTGTATATTAATGACTTACCCCTGGGTATGTTGTCATAAATATCTCTAAATCAAAGAACGAAAGCAAATCACAACGGCTTCAGGAATGGCTTGAAAGAAACGCCAGTTGTCATAAATATCTCTAAATCAAAGAACGAAAGCAAATCACAACTGCCAACAGGTGCATAAATCATTGACCATCGTTGTCATAAATATCTCTAAATCAAAGAACGAAAGCAAATCACAACATATGTCGATTCCAAGCCTTTCAAAAACTGTTGTCATAAATATCTCTAAATCAAAGAACGAAAGCAAATCACAACAAAAAGAGTTGCAAATCTCGAAGCTGAAGAGTTGTCATAAATATCTCTAAATCAAAGAACGAAAGCAAATCACAACAGATCTCTCTGGCAAGAGCACAATTTTGCAGTTGTCATAAATATCTCTAAATCAAAGAACGAAAGCAAATCACAACCCTAATCCCTGATGCCCCATTAGCACCTTAGTTGTCATAAATATCTCTAAATCAAAGAACGAAAGCAAATCACAACAGCTAACAGCCCACTGGTGCCGATGGTATTGTTGTCATAAATATCTCTAAATCAAAGAACGAAAGCAAATCACAACTAATCCTGCTGCATAGTGAAAAGGAAAGTTGTTGTCATAAATATCTCTAAATCAAAGAACGAAAGCAAATCACAACCGATTCAGGACAATTCTAAAAACATTAATGGTTGTCATAAATATCTCTAAATCAAAGAACGAAAGCAAATCACAACATAATTCACAAAAATTAAGAACAAAAAAAGGTTGTCATAAATATCTCTAAATCAAAGAACGAAAGCAAATCACAACAATGTAGTTCGTATTATAAGAGATCTAACTGTTGTCATAAATATCTCTAAATCAAAGAACGAAAGCAAATCACAACACGCAAGAACGCTTACCACAGTTATTACAGGTTGTCATAAATATCTCTAAATCAAAGAACGAAAGCAAATCACAACGCATACGCTGAGGCTTAGAATAAAATGCAAGTTGTCATAAATATCTCTAAATCAAAGAACGAAAGCAAATCACAACTGAGTGTTCCAAGTGTTGCAGGTGATACTGTTGTCATAAATATCTCTAAATCAAAGAACGAAAGCAAATCACAACTGCATTGCTGCATTTGCTCTGGTAGGAACGTTGTCATAAATATCTCTAAATCAAAGAACGAAAGCAAATCACAACTAGACGCTTATTTTAGGTTAATTAAAACGGTTGTCATAAATATCTCTAAATCAAAGAACGAAAGCAAATCACAACCTTCTGTATCTCTTTCAGAAATCCAAGACCGTTGTCATAAATATCTCTAAATCAAAGAACGAAAGCAAATCACAACTACATATCAGTCTCATAGTGACTAATCATCGTTGTCATAAATATCTCTAAATCAAAGAACGAAAGCAAATCACAACTGGTGTTAAAATGTCTCCCGGGGAACATCAGTTGTCATAAATATCTCTAAATCAAAGAACGAAAGCAAATCACAACCTCGGCGATGCGGCCCTCAGCGACATCGGAGTTGTCATAAATATCTCTAAATCAAAGAACGAAAGCAAATCACAACATTATGATAGTATGATAAATTGGTTTTTAAGTTGTCATAAATATCTCTAAATCAAAGAACGAAAGCAAATCACAACCCGGATTTGTAGTGGGTGTAGCCAGTCATTGTTGTCATAAATATCTCTAAATCAAAGAACGAAAGCAAATCACAACAGAAATGCGACTGAGTTGAGATAGGCCAGAGTTGTCATAAATATCTCTAAATCAAAGAACGAAAGCAAATCACAACAGTGTTGTATTTGGCTATGAATACGGCATGGTTGTCATAAATATCTCTAAATCAAAGAACGAAAGCAAATCACAACAATGCCGCTGACAGATTACTAAACAGCACCGTTGTCATAAATATCTCTAAATCAAAGAACGAAAGCAAATCACAACACCACCCAACACAGGCAATGTATTATCATGTTGTCATAAATATCTCTAAATCAAAGAACGAAAGCAAATCACAACAGGAAGGGTCACAATAGGTGACGATGATGTGTTGTCATAAATATCTCTAAATCAAAGAACGAAAGCAAATCACAACAGAATTGATAACACTTCTCATAGATGTTAAGTTGTCATAAATATCTCTAAATCAAAGAACGAAAGCAAATCACAACAAGGTCATTCCCGGGCATTTTCTCAAATTGTTGTCATAAATATCTCTAAATCAAAGAACGAAAGCAAATCACAACTCTGCTGTAATCGGGTGATAATCCCTTTAAGTTGTCATAAATATCTCTAAATCAAAGAACGAAAGCAAATCACAACGGTTATTGTTGACCATTTTTAAAAGATTGGGTTGTCATAAATATCTCTAAATCAAAGAACGAAAGCAAATCACAACCCAAAAGGATGAAATAACTGAATCAGTACTGTTGTCATAAATATCTCTAAATCAAAGAACGAAAGCAAATCACAACGCAGGATGGAAATTATAAGCTGGTAGCCAGTTGTCATAAATATCTCTAAATCAAAGAACGAAAGCAAATCACAACGTACTATGAATGACCTGTTTTGGGAGCTTGTTGTCATAAATATCTCTAAATCAAAGAACGAAAGCAAATCACAACTACCAGGGTGAATCGTGTCGCTATCTGCTGGTTGTCATAAATATCTCTAAATCAAAGAACGAAAGCAAATCACAACAGCCGCTACATGCTCCGTCTGCGTACATGGGTTGTCATAAATATCTCTAAATCAAAGAACGAAAGCAAATCACAACTTGGTGAATCAACAAACACAACATTCGGATGTTGTCATAAATATCTCTAAATCAAAGAACGAAAGCAAATCACAACGTGCCGCGTATAATAAATGCAAATTTTCCAGTTGTCATAAATATCTCTAAATCAAAGAACGAAAGCAAATCACAACGGCAGATTAAAGAGGAATCAATGGCTAATGGTTGTCATAAATATCTCTAAATCAAAGAACGAAAGCAAATCACAACGCTCGGGAGATTGTATAGTTCACCTTTTGAGTTGTCATAAATATCTCTAAATCAAAGAACGAAAGCAAATCACAACGGGCTGGGAGTACTGTTACGACACAGGTAGGTTGTCATAAATATCTCTAAATCAAAGAACGAAAGCAAATCACAACAATTATGCATACCACTAAGTAAATTCATATGTTGTCATAAATATCTCTAAATCAAAGAACGAAAGCAAATCACAACGAATAAAACTGATGAATTTGCGAAAAACATGTTGTCATAAATATCTCTAAATCAAAGAACGAAAGCAAATCACAACAGGGCGAAGGCGACAAGGTAAGAAGCGAAAGTTGTCATAAATATCTCTAAATCAAAGAACGAAAGCAAATCACAACGAGGATTGGTTAGACGATATGCCTAGAGACGTTGTCATAAATATCTCTAAATCAAAGAACGAAAGCAAATCACAACCCCCGGTCTAGCAAGAATAGCTGAGGCCACGTTGTCATAAATATCTCTAAATCAAAGAACGAAAGCAAATCACAACCTACATACGCAGCATCAAGCATGGACATAAGTTGTCATAAATATCTCTAAATCAAAGAACGAAAGCAAATCACAACGGCAGATTAAAGAGGAATCAATGGCTAATGGTTGTCATAAATATCTCTAAATCAAAGAACGAAAGCAAATCACAACGCTCGGGAGATTGTATAGTTCACCTTTTGAGTTGTCATAAATATCTCTAAATCAAAGAACGAAAGCAAATCACAACGAAGGATGTTCCTAACGGCCACTGAGCCTTGTTGTCATAAATATCTCTAAATCAAAGAACGAAAGCAAATCACAACCGGTTATGTTTAAAAAAAGATGGTCGCCTAGTTGTCATAAATATCTCTAAATCAAAGAACGAAAGCAAATCACAACGAAATCATCGTGGATGTGTTCTCGGCTACCGTTGTCATAAATATCTCTAAATCAAAGAACGAAAGCAAATCACAACCCAAAAGGATGAAATAACTGAATCAGTACTGTTGTCATAAATATCTCTAAATCAAAGAACGAAAGCAAATCACAACTTACATTAAAATCTGATAATCCAAGATTAAGTTGTCATAAATATCTCTAAATCAAAGAACGAAAGCAAATCACAACTAGTAATGGAGAGTGAGGATGATTATCTGAGGTTGTCATAAATATCTCTAAATCAAAGAACGAAAGCAAATCACAACTGGAAGGGCTGAATATACTGGTGAATAAGGGTTGTCATAAATATCTCTAAATCAAAGAACGAAAGCAAATCACAACAGATTTGAAATATTTCACTTTCTCTTAAGGGTTGTCATAAATATCTCTAAATCAAAGAACGAAAGCAAATCACAACAAACTCTTTTTGGATTAATAAAAAATACAGTGTTGTCATAAATATCTCTAAATCAAAGAACGAAAGCAAATCACAACCCTCATCATTGACCGATTTCACTATATCAGGTTGTCATAAATATCTCTAAATCAAAGAACGAAAGCAAATCACAACCACCTCAATCAGTTCCTTAATCTTCTGAAGTTGTCATAAATATCTCTAAATCAAAGAACGAAAGCAAATCACAACGAGGAAAAGGCAAAGCACTGGTAAAATAAGTTGTCATAAATATCTCTAAATCAAAGAACGAAAGCAAATCACAACTACTTATTGGCGACAGGATAGCACCTGTTGGTTGTCATAAATATCTCTAAATCAAAGAACGAAAGCAAATCACAACAAGCCTTCAAAAGTATAAAAAGAAAAATACGTTGTCATAAATATCTCTAAATCAAAGAACGAAAGCAAATCACAACACGGCGAGGGAGATACCTTCCTCATCCGTGGTTGTCATAAATATCTCTAAATCAAAGAACGAAAGCAAATCACAACGTATAGCCGCTACATGGTGCAGGTGGGCATGTTGTCATAAATATCTCTAAATCAAAGAACGAAAGCAAATCACAACAATCGCAGATGATTGCATCGTAAAGGAATTGTTGTCATAAATATCTCTAAATCAAAGAACGAAAGCAAATCACAACAACTTCTTTCACCTCGTCCAAGGAAATCTCGTTGTCATAAATATCTCTAAATCAAAGAACGAAAGCAAATCACAACGGGTTCCCGACTGACGCTCGAACTGACAAGGTTGTCATAAATATCTCTAAATCAAACCGGGGTCGCGTTCGACAACGAAAGCAAATCACGACAAAAGGTTCTCGCCACGCTATGGCGTGGTCCAACTGTCAGCGAATATAAATTCTCTAAATCAAAGCGAACCGAAGGTCAGAGCAATGCAAATCACTATTAGGATTCCCCCTCAATCACCATTTTACATATCCTTCCTCAATCTATATCTCACAGGTTTAGTTTGTGTTCTTTCTACGATTTTGCGGGCTTCGAGGTCGAGCTTTACGGTTTCGCCATACCATTGTACGCCGCCTTCAAAGGTATCCTTTACCCTCTCGTAGAGTGCTTCCATCAATTCCGGATGGGTGAGCTCGGCGGTAGCAAGTATCGCCAGCAAATGCTCCTTAATAATAGTGTATTTGGAGAGCAAAATCCGCTTATTGGTTTTACCCTCCACAGGATGCAGCGTCTGAATTTTCTCCGGCTTTTCCATAATTCCTTCTTCTTTTTTCTCCATGTAACATTTCTTTTAAAAACCATGGTTTAGCATAATTTGTAAAGCTAATAATAACCAAATAAACAACCGCACTGCTACCTAAAAACCTCCACAGGTGACCACAACTGCTGGTTTTTAATGAAAATATCAAAAAAAGCTTTGAAAGATTGCCGTAAAATTGAATGTTGTTTGTGTTTGATCTTTAAAGATGTTATTTTAGTACTATCATCATCACCGATATTATTCGAAAATAACATGAAACTAAAATTTCAATGGAGAGCAACAAAAGTACTTTTGGTATTGTTTGTATGCTCTGTCTTTTCCTATGCTCAGGAAAAAGTTAATGTTAGTCCTTCTTCAAAACCAATGGAGCAGCTGAAGCCCAACAAGGTAAACAGCAAATATGTCAATGGCATATTGGAACAAAAAAGTGTAATGGATAACGTCATTGCCGACGATCTCATAGTACAAGGCAGTGGATGTCTTGGATTTGACTGTATTAACAATGAAAGCTTTGGTTTCAATACGATCAAACTTAAAGAAAATAACCTCAGGATTGGTTTTGATGATACCAGTACAGGGGTTTTTCCGGCAAATGACTGGGAGCTGGAAGCCAACGAGTCGGCCAGTGGTGGCTTAAATGCATTTTCGATCTGGATGTAACCGGAGGTACAAAACCTTTTAGAATTGAGGCCGCTGCCAGAACTAACGCACTATATGTAAACAGTAACGGAAAGATCGGAATCGGTACCAGTACTCCTGTGCTTGATGTACAAATGAAAACCGGTGATACTCCCGGAATTAGATTTGAACAAGATAATACAGGTGGCTATACAGCTCAGACCTGGGATGTAGCCGGCAATGAGGCCAATTTCTTTGTAAGAGATGTTACAGGAGGCAGCAAATTGCCGTTTAGAATCAGACCCAATGCCCCTACCAGCAGTATTGACATTGCTGCAAGTGGAAATGTAGGCATCGGAACCAGTAGCCCAAACGTAAAACTTCATGTGGAGGGAACCGGCTTTTTTTCAGAAAGTATCTATGCCAAAGAAGCCATATTGCCGGGAGCTTCCTCTCCCTCAGACCGGAAACTAAAGAAAAACATTGAAGATTTGACGGGAGCAGGTTCAATCCTCAAAAAGCTTTCTCCCAAGACTTTTTATTATGATACCAAGAAGTTTCCCAACGCAGGGCTACCTGCTGCATGGCAGTTTGGTTTGATAGCCCAGGAAGTAGAACCTGTATTGCCCAATCTGGTGGCCAATAATACCCATCCATCGGGGTTAAATTTTAAAACAGTAAATTATACAGGTTTGATACCCATTTTGATTAAAGCTGTACAGGAGCAACAAACCGAAATCGAGGTTTTGAAGCATAAACTGCAGGAATATGAATCATTGAACGCCCGCATCAATAGTCTGGAGGCCTTATTGAAACAACCGGAATCACTAAAATCATCAGATAAATAAATAATCATGAAAAAAATATTGATAATATCCCTTTTTTCGCTGATCTCCATATTCTCTTTTGGTCAGCAAATTGATGAAAATGGAAGACCTGCAGGCCAAACTAAATCGGTAGCCGGAATTTCGGTGGTGGAAAAATATCTTGCCGAAACGAAAACAGAGAAATCAGCAGGAAGCTTCACGATTAATTATTCATTACCGGTCGGGAAAAATAGTGGTGAGCTTAGGTTCTTTCATCCTCAAAAAGACCAGGAATTGAAAAAGGTTACACTGGATCAGACCAAAGGTACCGTTTCTTACCCAAAATCAGATTTTAATCTGAAAGGGGTAATTGTGGCATTGTATTCGGAAAATAAATTAATAGAAACGCTTAATTTGCTTTTAGAAAAGTAGGGGCTGACAAGGATTTGGGGTAAAGGGGTATTTTAAATTTCTGAAAGCTACGGGTTCGATGTGTGTGGGGTCGTGTTCTACAACGAAAGAAAATCACAACACGAGGTCTCCGCCACGCCAGGGCGTGGTCGAACAGACTTTGATTTCCAAATAATAAAATGAGTAATATCCTATGAAAATCATAAGATATTACTCTAAGAAATAGCTCGCCTAATCCTTAATACTTATCATAAAACCTCTTGATACGGCTGGTAAACTGGTCGTATATAGGCTTACAAAACTCAATAAACAGCTGCTGTGGCGGTGGTGGCAGCTCCTCTTTCATGCGGGTTTCGTTGAGTTCTTCTTTGGTGAGAGCACGCTCATCGCCATTGAAAGAGGCCCATCGGTTGTTCCATACAAACTCACCCGGCAGCTGCTCCCGTAGCAAGGTTTTGTTGGTTTTATAGTCATAAACCTCCATTGAGAGCAAGCCTTTGCTGATCACCGACTTATTATTTCTGATGATGGTGGCATTCACTTTTCCATATACGTCCACACTTCTGCCATCAATCTTGGCTGTTCCGGTTTTCACGCTGTCTTTGCTGGTTACATTAGACTTCTCAGTTTTGAGGTGTGTTTCTCCTACCACAAATTCAATAAACTCCAGTCTCACAATATGGTCAGGCTTAAGTTTTAACTGTTTTGCCTCGGCGGGTTGATAAAACCTGATAAACTTATTGAGACGACGGTTGGTTTGCAAAAACTCATCGATTTTGCCCTGAAAAAACTCATTGCTGTACTGAAACATTTTGGAGTTGATCCTGGGTTGCTCCACTACCACATGATACGAGCCCATAAAAAGAGCCTCTTCGAGTTTTTCTCTGGCATCTTTATAATTGGGGGCAAACTTAAGCAGGTCTTCAAAGTTGTCATATGCGGCACGTCCGGCATCGATAGTACCTTTGCTGAGCAGATTGTCGGCATATTCGTATCTTTCGGAGGCAGCCTTTTCAAGGGCTTCGTTGTACTCTCTGAAATAGCTCGTAGGGCTCACCAGTTTACGGCAGGCATAGCATCTTTCAATTTTATCGTGCAGCTCGTTGAGTTTGCTGTAGCCATCTACCACCCTCTCGTATCTAAACTGCTGGTTGGCGGCATTGGCCCGGGCGATATCTCTCAATAAATCTTTCTCTGCCAGCTGATAAGCATCCGGCAACACATCGGCGGCTTTGGAGTTGTCGCCATCTTTTCTGAGTTTCTCAATGGCCTGCAATGCGGCGGTAAAGTAATCACCCTTTTCAAGGGCTTTTTTTCCTGATTTTGAGCAGGAGAACATCAACATGCCGGCAAACGACAAAATGGCTATTAATTTCAGGGCTTTCATTTTATTTAGAATAATATCGGACAATATTATGGGTTCGATTGCTTTTTTCAAAATTTTATCGGGCATTAACAAAACATTTAACTTTGCGGTATGGCTTTTTAGGAATACAAGATATTCATTTTTTATATCAATAATCTTTTCACAGCCTGCTTAAAAAAATAAAAACAAATTGTACCTAATAATTTTTGAGCAGTCCGTTGAGAAAAAAAAATCGGAGAGGCGACCCTCCTAAAAACTCCACAGCTAGGACCGACCGCCTGCAAACTCACATCGGAATGCCGCACCACTTCAAAATTCTGAAAATCATTTATTTATAAAATTCAGCTTTCTCTTTATAAGAATTTTGATTGCCGGTATGCCGTATCAGTTCAGACAGTGCACGCTGATATAATGTCACATTTATTTAAATTTATCCTTTTGCTAGTTATTTGAAAAAATAAAAAAAAATTGTTCCTTTGAATCATAAAATAGTCCGTTCTAAAAATTTGATTCAACTAAAAATTACCTATTATACAACGATTATTAAATCAAATTTTTAGAGAGGATCATTATTTTATGAATGTTTTTTTGCCTACTTTTTTTCGAAAAAAAGTAGGGCCCCGCCGGCAAGGCGACGTATCGAAAAATTCAATGAAATACTTTTTCTACCTGAAGTAAAAAAATATTTGAATTAATTCTAACAATATTCTTAATTGCCTTTTCAGTGGAAGGCGGACTTCAGTTATTAATAGTAATATCCTCAGTAAAAGAAAATATAACTCACAATAATGGCCGTAATGACACCGGCAAGGTCGGCTAGCAGTCCTGCCACCAAGGTATAGCGTGTATGCTTAATACTCACACTTCCAAAATACACCGCCAATATATACAGGATGGTATCAGAACAGGCCTGAAATACACTCGAAAGCCTTCCCACAAAAGAATCCGCTCCAAAATGCTCCATGGATTCAATCATCATGGCCCGCGAGCCACTTCCACTCAGGGGATGCATCAGTGCAGTAGGCAGGGCATCAATCCATTCGGCATTTAAGCCTGTAAATGCAAACAGCCATTTCACGCCATTGGTGATATCGGTCAATACGCCCGAGTTTCGAAATACACTTATCGCCACCAGCATCCCCACCAGATACGGGATGATTTTCACAGAAGTCTCAAAGCCTGACTTGGCACCTTCTACAAAGGTCGGAAACACATCTACCTTTTTATAGAATCCCATTCCCACAAAGCCTGTCACGAAGGTAAACAAGATGAGGTTGCTGATAACTTTCGATTTGAGCTCAATTTCTTCTTTACTTAATCCCGAAAAATACCATAAAGTAACCCCGACAAAAGCAGTTACGCCCAGCAACCATGTCAGTAAGGTCTTATCCAGGAAATTGATTCTTTGCTTAATGCCTACAAAAATAAGTCCTGTGATAGTGGCCATGTACACCGAGATCAGTGCCGGAATAAAAATATCGGAAGGATCAGCCGCATGATATATAGCCCGCTGAGCCATGATCGAAATCGGAATCAGCACCGGCCCTGCACTGTGCAGTACCATAAACATAATCTGGGCGTTGGAGGCTGTTTCAGGATTGGGGTTAAGCTCCTGCAAGCTCTTCATGGCCTTGAGACCAAAAGGCGTGGCGGCATTGTCGAGTCCCAGCATATTGGCGGAAAAGTTCATGATCATCTCCCCATTGGCTTTGTGGTCTTTGGGTACTTCGGGGAAAAGTTTACTGAAAAACGGAGAAATAATTTTGGCCAGCACCCTTATCACTCCTGCCTCCTCTCCTACTTTCAATATCCCCAGAAAAAAGGTCATTACACCTGCCAGCGGAAGGGCGATATCCATTACGGCGGTTTCGGCGGACTTAAACATGCCTTCCATGAGCAGCTTAAAAATTTCGGTATCTCCGAAAAAAATGAGTTTGATCAATGCCACCACAAAAGCAATCAGAAAAAAACCTACCCATATATAATTTAATGCCATAACTTTGTTCTGTTCATATTTCAGAGGCAAATTAGGGTATAAATAAGATTAAGCCAAAACTCAGGGATGATTTTTGAAAACAGGAATATTTACAGGCAATTTAACACAAGGCTTTTGGGGCTATGCTTGCTCGCTGTAATGGCAATCTCCTGCACCGAAACCGAAAAAAAAGAAGCTGCCATACATTTAGACTCAACTGCTGATTCCACAGAAACAGAAACCGGATATTCTGACATGGAGCGGGCCATGATCAATCAGGGGCTTAAGGATATTCAGCAAATAGTACCCGACATTATGGTGGATTTAAAATACAGCAGCTCCGACAATTTTTTCAAAACTGATGCCTATGGCGATACCCATCGGGCATTTCTTCAGGAAAAACCCGCGACGGCACTTAAAGTTGCTCAGTATTTACTCAAAAAAAAGAACCCCAATTACACCCTGCTCATATATGATGCAGCCAGGCCTTTGAGCGTACAAAAAGTCATGTGGGAGTCATTGGATACTATTCCGAGCAGAAACCGAAAAAACTATGTGGCCGATCCGAACATAGGCTCAATACACAATTATGGTTGTGCTGTTGACCTCAGCATATTTGATCTTTCGACCCAAAAAGAACTCGACATGGGTACGCCATTCGATTATTTCGGTGATTTGGCTTATCCAAGAAAAGAGAAACAGCTACTTGAAAACGGCAAACTCTCCGTAATTCAGGTGATGAACCGACGGTTGCTACGGGAAATCATGCTTACGGCAGGCTATGACCCCACCACCAGCGAATGGTGGCACTTCAATTTTTATCCTTTAGCCAGGGCAAAAAAAAACTATCGCCTCATAGAATAAATTTCGGATTGGCTTCTTATATATCAAACAGATTTTTAAACCAATGTTTAATTTTGGGTTAATAACGGGAATCACTGAACAGGGTATTTCACAAATCTTAAAGGGGCTACAAGATTTTTGTTCCATATTAAAAACGCACAAAAAAATCATGCAGAGGATTGAACCCTAAAATAAAAAATATCGTACTTGTCATGGATTTAAAATAAAATTCAGGTCAAAAACGAAACTCAAAATTGAGAAAATCGTCTTGTGATATTATATTTGTGGTTTAAACCAAACAAAGAGTGTTAGAGAAGATAAAAGATATTAGTATTGAAGCCGAAAAGATATTGCAGGAAAGGAGCCTAAATCATGAAGACTTCAGACTAAAATTTTTAAGTCGTAAAGGCCAGCTCAACGACCTTTTTGATGAATTTAAGCAGGTTTCGGGTGAAATCAAAAGACAGGTAGGCCAAAATCTGAACCTCTTAAAAAACCGCCTGGACGAAATCCATAAAGAGCTTCAGGCTGGCAATTCACAAAGTGGCTCCACTGCCCAGGGCAATAAAGAAGACCTCACCTTGCCTGTAATCCCCAATGCGGTAGGCACTTTACATCCGCTTACACTGGTACGCAAAAAAATAGTGGAAGTATTTGCCCGTATGGGTTTCAATACCGAAGAGGGACCGGAAATCGAATCAGACTGGTACAATTTTTCAGCCTTGAATTTCGCCGAAAACCATCCGGCAAGAGAGATGCAGGATACTTTCTTTGTTGAAAAAGCCGCTGTACAAAAAGACGACTTACTATTAAGAACGCATACCAGCAACGTACAGATTCGGTTGATGGAATACAAAAAGCCTCCCATCAGGTCAATCATGGTGGGTAGGGTTTACCGAAACGAAGCCATTTCGGCAAGAGCTCATTGTCAGTTTCATCAGGTCGAAGGACTTTTTGTGGATAAAAACGTAAGTTTCAGGGATCTGAAAGACACGCTTTTTCATTTTGCAAAAGAAATGTTTGGCAAAAACACCAAAATCAGACTCCGCCCAAGTTATTTCCCTTTTACAGAACCGAGTGCCGAAATCGACGTTTCATGCTTTATCTGTAAAGGCGAAGGCTGTAATATATGTAAACACACCGGCTGGGTAGAGATAGCCGGATCGGGTATGGTAGATCCAAACGTACTAAAAAATTGTGACATTGATCCAGAACAATACACCGGTTTTGCGTTTGGCATGGGTATTGAGAGAATTACGATGCTGAAATATGGCATCAATGATCTCAGATTATTTTTTGAAAATGATATAAGATTCCTGAAACAATTTAAAGGAATTTAATAATTAACCTGTTAAATAGCTGATTCTTTTCATGTTCAGAACAAAGCTGTCCAAAATATCATTCTATTTAATTCAACTCCTGATGTATGTCGGGAGTTTTCAGCTGTGGGCCCAAGTCACGATTCTGTATCCCTACGAACGTACGGTCTATCAGCGGAAAAACGACAATACAGGCAAAATCAATATCTCTGGAAATCTTGACTCTTATGCTGATAAAGTAGAAGCCAGACTTATACCTCGTATCGAAGGCCAGGGTGTAGCTACCAGCTGGCAGATAATTGACAGTCAACCCGATGCCTTAAGTTTCACGGGCACCCTCGACGGCACTGGTGGTTGGTACCGACTGGAGGTAAGAGCCGTAAAAGATGGCGTGACCACTTTTAGCAATGCTGTGGAGCGTGTAGGCATAGGTGAGATTTTTGTGATTGCAGGACAATCTAATGCTCAGGGAGAAGGAGAACACCCCAATGCCAAAGGAGCTACTGATGACCGCGTAAATGCCTACCACAGTGAAACTTACAATGTAAAGACCTATCTGGCAAGTACAGTGCCTGATTTTTACAAATATGAACCCTTTGTGCAGCTTAGTCAAAATATCGGGCCAGGGCCTACAGGTTTTACGCCATGGGCTTATGGTGAGCTGGGAGACATGCTGGCCAAAAAACTAAACGTTCCGGTTTTATTTTTTAATGCAGGAGCCTCAGGAACTTCGACCGAAAACTGGGTAAAATCAATCAACGGGCAGGACACCTATCAGCTGATCTTAGGCTTTAAGCTGGAGCAGTACCACCCCTATTTGCCTTTTAAAAAGATATTACAGAGCTTCATTAATGTACTGGGCCTTAGAGCAGTGCTTTGGCATCAGGGAGAGTATGACATATACAATACTGATACGGGATATCTGGACAACATGAAAAAAATCATTCAGGAATCCCGTAACAACACCGGTGAGAATATCCCCTGGGTAATCAGCCGGGTTTCAAGGATATTTAACCGAAACTTCCCGAATGTGATTTCCGGCCAAAATCTCGTATTGAGCAATGTTGCCAATACCTGGCCCGGCCCGGCCACTGACGACATTCAGCCCTTGCGACCCGATGGTGCTCATTTTGAAAATACAGCCTCAGAAGCAGGTCTTAGTATTCTGGCCAACGCCTGGAACAATGCTCTCACCACTTCATTTTTTCAGAATGTAACACCTATTCTGCCTGAAAGTATAGTGGAAATGAAACATGTATGTGCCAATGACCAGGTAAATACCACTGTGTATTTTGCTAATCCTTATAGTTTTTATCTTTGGTCTGGCGGACAAAAAACGAGCACCTTGACACTTACTCAGGGCGATGCCTCGGCCTATTTGAAAGATGGCTATGGCAATATTTTGTTGACCAACAAAGTGGTCATTCCAAATGTTTACCCCAAAATAGTACCGGTTATAACCACTTCGCCGTCTTTAAGGGTGTGTGAAGGCAATGCAGTTACTTTCGAAGCTCAGAGTCCTAAGTATCCTGTATGGTGGAGTGTGAATTTTGAAAACAACAAGTTTATCATCAATCTGCCGGGTAATTATTCAGCCAGATACAAAACCTCCCAAAACTGTTTCTCGGCTCCTTCGGCCACATTTACGCCTATTTTTGTAAAACCTCCCACCAAACCTGAGATTGGAGCCAACGATGCCAAATTTTTCACTTGCGAGGGTTCAACGCTTGAGTTTTTTGTAAAAAATGCACAAAACCTGCTTTATGAATGGTCAACCGGAGCTACTACCCCTAACGTCAAAGTAAACGAAAACCTTAGCAAACCGTTGTGGGTAAAGACCTACAGCAATTTTGACTGTCCTTCACCACAATCAGATACTGTGTCATACCGGATTGTAAAAAATCCAAAAGCTCCGGCCATAGAAAAAAACGGGCCCTATTCTCTCAAGGCAATTACCGCCGAAACCATCAGCCGGTACGACTGGTATATGGATAATAATTTGCTATTTTCTCAGACCTCTCCTCTGATTGGGATAAAAAAAGACGGGATCTATTCAGTAAGAACCGTAAATAGCTTTAAGAAACCCACCGGTGATTTACTGGAATGTGTTTCGGGTAAATCAACCCAACTTGTGATTGATCTGGATGAAAAACTTTTTGGTATCCAGGTATATCCCAACCCCAGCTACGATAATAAATTTTACCTGGCTTCTAACCTGAATTTGAAAAAAGTAAACTTCAGAGTTTATAATATTTTGGGGCAGATGGTGCATCAGGGAGCTATCGGCAATCTCGATTTCCCTTTTCAGGTTGATCTGGGTTATTTAAAACCGGTTGGGAAACATTACGTCGAAATAGAATATCAAGGTGTTACCCGCGTCTTTCAGGTATTGTTTCAATAGCTTTTCATGTTCTTCTGGGTGATATCCCAAAGCACTATTCCGGCCGTTACTGCAATATTAAGTGAATGTTTAGTACCAAATTGTGGTATTTCGAGTACAGTATCAGATAGGTTGATAAGTTCTTCCTTCACGCCAAATACTTCGTTTCCGAGTATGAGCACATATTTTTTATTGGGTTCGGGAAGAAAATCCTGTAACATGAGGCTGTTATCTACCTGTTCAATTGCTAATGGAGTCCATCCTTCTGCTTTTAAGATATTCAAAAGTACCAGAGCATCTTCATGATATTCCCAGGTTACTGATTCTGTGGCTCCCAAAGCGGTCTTTTCGATTTCCCGGTGAGGTGGAGTTGAAGTTATACCACACAGAAAAATCTTTTCCACGTTGAAAGCATCAGATGACCTGAAAACCGAGCCTACATTTGACATGCTACGGATATCATCAAGCAGAACAGCGATATTACTTTTTTCAGAATTTTTAAACTCCTCCACACTTTTGCGTTGGAGCTCATCCATGGATAATTTTTTGTGTTGCATTATTTCTCTTTGATTCCATAAACTCTTACATAATCCACCTGCATGGTTTGAGGGAAAATATTTTCGTCAACACCTTTTTGTCCGCCCCAACCTCCGCCTACAGCGATATTCAGTATGATATGAAACTTCTTATCAAATGGCCACTGCTCCCAGCCGTAGTCCTCCTCTTTTTTAAATTCAAAATATTTCTCCCCATTGATTTCAAACTCTATTCTGTCTGGAAACCAGTTGATTGCATAAACATTAAATTTATCCGAAACCTCCGGAACAGTAATCCGGTTGCCTTTATTAGTACCGATGGTATGGTTAAACGCCTTGGTGTGAACATTTCCGTGTACTACATTTTGATCAAAACCCACGTGCTCCATGATATCGATTTCTCCGTTTTCAGGCCAGAAGTTTTGGCCGTACGAAGTTTGCGATGCCAGCATCCATATCGCAGGCCATGTCCCCACTCCTTTGGGCAATTTGGCCTTAACTTCCACCCTGCCATAGGTAAAGTCGCCTTTATTTTTTGAAACCAGCCGGGCAGAGGTATATTTATTATTGCCTCTGGTTTCTTTCAGAGCATTAATATTTAGATACCCATATTCGTTTTTCGCATTTTCCAGTGCATCGGTATAATATTGCAATTCCTGATTACCCCATCCATGTCCACCAATATTATAAGACCACTTCGAAATATCGGGTTTCCCTGCTTCATCAAACTCATCATACCAAACAGGTTTGGAATAATCTATCTCCCATTCTCTGGTCTTCAATTTCTCAACTACAGGCGATTTGGCATGTTGTATTTGGTTATTTTTTTTACACGAAACTGATGCGATGCCCGCTAATGTTAAAATCAAAAACCATCTGTAAAATTTCATTTTTCAAAACCGGTTAATACAGCAAATAATAATAATTTAAAAATTCATCCGAAATATAACAAGGGATTATCAGAAGGGCTATTTTTTTAAAATAATTTAATAACAGACTGGTCATAGCGGAGCTTTCCAATGAAGAAATTCAAAATATGATTTCACAAAACCAAAATAAAGCGGGTTTGGTAGTAAATTTGTAAAAATTTATGATAAAAAAAATGCAGGATATAAAGCTGGATACCATAGAGGAAGCTATAGAAGATATAAAAAATGGCAAACTGGTAATAGTGGTTGACGATGAAGACAGAGAAAATGAAGGCGACTTTATATGTGCTGCGGAAAAAGTAAGCCCTGAGTTGGTAAATTTTATGGTGAAAGAAGGTCGTGGTCTCATGTGTGCCCCCTTGACCAAAGACCGTTGTGAAGCCCTTAACCTCGATATGATGGTTGGAAAAAATACCGCTGAACATAAAACGGCATTTACAGTTTCGGTAGATTTGCTTGGCCATGGCTGCACTACCGGTATATCGGCCTCTGATCGCTCAAAGACTATCCAGGCATTGGTTGATCCTGACACCAAACCCGAAGATCTCGGTCGCCCGGGACACATCTTTCCATTAATGGCTGCTGATGGTGGTGTACTAAGGAGGGCTGGTCATACTGAAGCAGCCATTGACCTGGTCAAACTTGCAGGGCTGAAACCCGCTGGTGTTTTGATAGAAATTCTTAATGAAGATGGCAGCATGGCAAGGCTTCCGCAGTGCAGGGTACTAGCCGATAAATTTAACCTTAAACTGATATCCATCAAAGACCTGATCAGCTACAGGATTTCCAAAGAATCGCTGATAAAGAGAGAGATAGGCGTAAATATGCCCACAGAATGGGGGAATTTTGAAATGATAGCCTTCAGACAAATCGACAATGGACAGTTGCATCTGGCTTTGGTAAAAGGCACCTGGGAACAAGATGAGCCCATCATGGTGCGGGTGCATTCTTCTTGTGTGACTGGCGATATTTTCGGTTCGTGCCGCTGCGACTGTGGGCCACAGCTACACGCAGCCATGCAGTTGGTTGACCATGCCGGCAAGGGCGTCATACTTTATATGAATCAGGAAGGACGTGGAATCGGCTTATTAAATAAACTAAAAGCTTATAAATTGCAGGAGCAGGGACGCGATACCGTAGAGGCGAATCTAGAGCTGGGATTTGCTGCCGATGAACGGGATTATGGTGTAGGAGCCCAAATTCTCAGAAATCTGGGTGTGTCAAAAATAAGACTCATTTCCAATAACCCTAAAAAAAGAGTGGGATTGATAGGATATGGCCTGGAAATAATTGATTGCATTCCGATTGAAATTGAAGCCAACCCATACAACGAAAAATATCTCCAGACCAAAAGAGACAAAATGGGCCATAATATCATGAAATAATTTGACCCGTTTATTTTCGTTAAAATAGATTGAATACCTTTTTCACCTTAAATTAAAATGAAAAAAATTATCTTTCTGATCCTGATTACGCTAAATGCTTTTTCTCAGAATAACTATAATATTATTCCTAAACCACAAAAACTGGTAGCAGCTAAAGGGCAATTTAAAGTCATAAATACCACTTCAGTGGTGATACCGGCCGGAAATGAAGAAGTAAGGAAAATTGCCGAACAACTGACAACCAAAATAAAAGGAATATGGGGTCTTGATTTGGAGGTTTCTGAAAGTTTAAAACCCAATGCCATCAGGTTTATAGACAACCCTGCCTATTCCGAAGAAGCCTATGAACTTAAGGTAAGCCCTCAAAATATAGAGATTACCGCTGCAACTCCCAAAGGGCATTTTTATGGATACCAGACGCTGTTACAGTTATTTCCGGTTGAAATATTTGGTTCCTCAAGAGTAAATAGTAAAATAGCACTCGTGGCACCGGCTTGTACCATTGTCGATGAACCCAGGTTTTCGTATCGTGGAGTAATGCTCGATGTAAGTCGTCATTTTTTTCCTGTTGAATTCATCAAAAAATTAATCGACAACCTTGCAGTCAATAAAATCAACACCCTGCACTGGCACCTTACCGATGATCAGGGCTGGCGGATAGAGATAAAAAAATATCCTAAGCTTACCGAAATAGGTTCAATTAGAAAAGAATCAATGGTGGGGCATTACCGCGAACAAAAATTCGACGGAAAACCATACGGTGGTTTTTACACGCAAGATCAGATAAGAGATCTCCTTAATTACGCCCAGAGTAAATATGTGACTGTAGTACCCGAAATTGAAATGCCAGGCCATGCTATGGGGGCTTTGACTGCATATCCTGAGCTGGGTTGTACCGGTGGCCCTTATGAAGTACGGACCAAATGGGGAGTAGAGGAAAATGTATATTGCCCATCAGAAAAGACTTTTGCCTTTCTGGAAGATGTTTTGACTGAAGTTATGGACCTGTTTCCATCAAAATACATTCACATAGGTGGAGATGAATGCCCGAAAGATTCGTGGAAGGCTTCCGCTTTTTGTCAGGATTTGATGAAAAAAGAGGGCTTAAAAGATGAGCATGAACTTCAAAGCTATTTTATCAGAAGGATTGATAAGTTTGTAACTTCCAAAGGCCGCAGGATAATCGGATGGGACGAAATTCTGGAAGGAGGGCTTTCTCCCAATGCCACCGTGATGTCATGGCGTGGAATTGAGGGTGGAATTGAAGCCGCCAAACAAATGCATGATGTGATTATGACTCCTACCAGCTATATGTATCTGGATTATTATCAGGGAAATCCTTCCAAAGAGCCACTGGCCATCGGTGGATTTTTGAATCTTGAAAAAACCTATAGTTTTGAGCCTCAGGTGGCTGAATTGAGCCCCGACCAGGCAAAATACATTCTCGGCGTACAGGGGAATCTCTGGACAGAATATGTAAAAACGCCCCAACATGCCGAATACATGTTATTTCCAAGAGCCCTGGCAGTAGCTGAAATTGGTTGGTCCGATAAAACCAAAGATTTCAAAAACTTTTCAGGCCGACTGGATACCCATCTGAAAAGGCTGGATTTAATGGCTGTAAATTATTCTAAATCAGCCAACAATGTGAGCTTTTCGACAGAACTAAACCCTCAAAAAAGGACAGTAATAAAACTTAGCACAGCCCACCCCACCGGACAGATCAGATACACCCTTGATGGCAGCAGTCCTTTGTCGACAAGCTTGCTGTATGACGCTGCTTCTAAAGTTAAAATTCTGGGAGACAATACCCTGTCTGCTGCGGTTTTTGATCAGAATGGAAAGAAAATAAGTGGTGACAATGTACAGACTTTTGTGATTGGCAACTCGAGCAGAAAAAACTACACCCTTGAGAATCAACCCAAAAGATATACAGGAAACGATCCTCTTGCCCTCACAGACGGCATAAAAGGCAATGAAGGCAGCAAAGATCAATGGGTAGGATTTGAAGGTAAAAACCTGAGTACTGTGATTGACCTGGGAACCAAAACCCTGTTTTCAAGACTTGGTATAGCTTTTCTATCAGATTACCATGATTGGGTATTACCGCCAAAAAACTTTGAAATATTGGTTTCAAATGATAATAAAAGCTTTGAATCTCTGAAAAAAATAGATTTGGGTACCGCGGTCAAAACTTCCAAAGCCGTCAGACATTTTAATGTAGATCTGGGCAAACAGAATTATCGCTACGTGAAAGTAATAGCGGAAAATTTTGGCCCGTTGCCAACAGGTCACTATGGTGCAGGAAAACCCAGCTGGCTGATGGTTGATGAAATTGAAATTAAATAATGAGAAGCCGGGCAATTTGTCCGGCTTTTCTTTTGAAACAAATTCTGTCCGTATTGGTTATCAAATTAAAGAGAATTTATGATCATTCTAATCACAGGTGGCGGCGGATTAATAGGACGAGCTTTAGCAAATAAACTGCAAAGAGCAGGTCATGAAGTCAGAATATTGAGTAGATCCAAGCGACAATCAGCTGATTTAAAATATTTTAGATGGGATTACAAAAAGGATTTTCTTGAAGCCGGAGCCCTGGACGGCGTTGAAGTGCTGGTTCACCTGGCCGGAGAAGGTATTGCCGACAAAAGATGGAACCAAAACCGAAAACGGGAAATCATAGATTCAAGAGTCGAAAGTCTCAAATTTCTCGAAAAACATGCTCCAAAAACTTTAAAAACTTTAGTTGGGGGCTCAGCTATAGGTTTTTATGGAGGCAATACAGATGCAATCATCAATGATGAAGATTCAGTAAATGGAAGTGACTTTATGGCACAAACCTGCTATCTCTGGGAAAAGTCGGAACTTGATTTTGCTGAAAAACACAAACTTAGACTGGCTATAATCAGAACAGGAATCGTTTTGGATAAAAAAGGTGGAGCACTCCCAAAAATTGCTCTGCCCGTGAAATATAATTTCGGCTCTCCTTTGGGTACAGGAAACCAGTGGATGTCATGGATTCATATTGAAGACCTGGTATCGATGTTTTATGAAAGCATTGTAAATCCTGAAATTTCCGGCATATATAATGGCGTAGCTCCTGAGGCAGTAACCAACAGAAATTTCACCCAAATCCTTGCAGAAGTATTAAACAAAAGAATTTGGCTACCGGCTGTACCTAAATTCCTTTTGAAAATATTACTGGGAGAAATGTCCGTGGTGGTAACCGGTAGCAGCCATGTCAAAAATTGCAGAGTTATTCTGAAAAATTTCAAATTTCCTAACTTGAAAGCTGCCCTTCAGAATATATTTGGATAAATTAAAGGACCACAGGTAAATCTCCGGGCCTACCCCACTCCGACCAGGAACCATCATAAACTGCCACATTGGTTTTTCCTGCCACAATCGCTGCAAGAGCCAGAATGCTTGCAGTTACACCCGATCCACAAGTCATTACCATTTTTTGATTGATTTTAGCTTTCTCAGCAAATATTGTTTTAAGTTCCCGTGGTGATTTCAGAAAATGGCCATTTAAGACTTCATCGAATGGGAGGTTACCTGCATTGGGCATGTGTCCACCACGCATCCCTGCCCTCGGCTCAGGAGCAGAACCATAAAATCTGCCGGCTGACCGGGCATCCAGAATCTGAACCTCTGTATTTTCAAGGTTATCCAACACATTTTGAGTATCAAAAAACCATTGTGGCTGAAAACTGGCCTTAAAATTACCCTGGGGCATTGGACTCCACTCAGCAATTACCGTTTTTTGACCTGCCTTTTCCCATGCCGGAAACCCTCCGTCCAAAACAAAAACATTTTCATGTCCCATAGCTTTGAACATCCACCAGGCTCTTGGACTACTATAAACTCCTACCTGATCATAAATGACCAAAATATCAGACTGATTAATCCCCAGCCTTTGGGCTGCTTTACCAAATTCCTCCTCGCTGAGCAGAGTATGCGGCAAGTCAGAATTTTTATCAGAGAAATCTTCTTCAATATCCAATAAAACCGCACCGGGGATTTTATATCCACTCTCCCAGTCTTCTTTCGCTCCTATGGGTTTCAATTTTGATTCTAACACCTTAACTGCCGGATTGGAAATATTTTCAAGCAGCCATTTGATATCAACGGTGGGAAAAACGGGTATCTTCATCAGAAAACATTTTTTGAAATAATCAGGAGCAATTTAGTCAAAATATTCATTTTAAGCAATTGCAAAACCTCCTGACAGCTGATGTCGCACTCTTACTCCTTTGTTTATCAACCACAAGCTCAGAATCATCAATATATGGGAAACATCTTTGTGATTAAACCATCTGGAAAAACCGATTTTCTGTTGATGGATAAAAACGGTCAAAACTGAAATAATAAAACCAAACCAAATCAAAGAAAATGAAGATTTGGTGTTTTGTGTACGTGGGAAAAACAATAATAACATCAGGATTATCACTAAAAGCGAATTAAAGGCTACCACCTTGAAATCCTGAAAATACAGCACAGAAGGAATAAAAATCATGAGTTGTAAGTTGGCAAAAAACAATAATACTTTGGCCAAAATTTTATTAGTAACTTCGGAAATAGCTGCTCTTTGGGCATAAAACATAGCAAGACCTCCCAAAATCTGCATGATATTCCAAAGGACAAAATAGATTTTCTGATACCCTTTATGTTCCAAAATATGAGAAAAGGTGCCAAAAAAAGTAGATAATCCCATGAAGAGAAAGAAATTTCTCCACCAAAAGGTGACATTTCCTTTACCGGGTTCTTTTTTTAAGAGTATAAAAAAATAAAATCCTGAAAAAGAAACAAGGAGGTCGGTGAGAGAAGTAACGGGCTCTATTTCCGCCAAAAGCGGAAAAGAATCCTCGAAGTCATACATAGTTTACAGGTTAAAAACGGCTTTTAAAACCGCAAAAATTAATAATGGCTATTTTAAAGTCCCCTTAAAGATATATGAATTTATTCCTTAAATTAAATTTTTTGTTAGAATTTTACAAAAAAAAGAGACACGAACTACTTCGTGCCTCCCTAATATTATTGATATATTTTACTTAATGGTCAGCTCATTAACTAATGATGAGCCACCCAATTTTTCGATTGTCCAAAGGACATATCTGATATCAACATTGATACATCTTTTGTATTTTTTGTCAAAAATAATATCTCCTGACATCGCCTCCCAGTTGCCATCAAATGCTAACCCGATTAACTCGCCTTTGGCATTGAGAACAGGACTACCTGAATTTCCGCCGGTTATATCATTGTTGGTAATAAAGCCTACCGGTAGTTCACCATCTTTATCAGCATATCTTCCAAAATCTCTGGCATTATAAAGCTCAATAAACTTCTGAGGCAAATCAAACTCATAATCACCGGGTTTATATTTTTCCATTACGCCTTCACCTGTGGTACGATAGCTGTATTTTACCCCGTCTTTTGGCGAATAGTCCTGTACATTTCCATAAGTAATTCTGATGGTAGAGTTGGCATCATAATAAGCCACCGCCGAAGGATTATACTCGGTCATACCTTTTATGTAAGTACGGGCTAATCTTTTGTCTGTTTCCTGAAATTCAGCAACCTGTTTGCCATATTTGGTTTGATAATTTTTCAAAAATCCCATGTAATATTTATAGGCAGGGTCAGCATTGAGGGCCTCGACAGTAGGATTCTCTAAGAACTTCTCCATTTTTTCTTTCGAATTAAATATAGAGTTGGCATAAACCATATCGGCATATTTTGCAAAAGCTGCAGCCGGAGTATTGGAACCGGCTGTGGCAAGAATCTCACTTATGATTTCAGGATGCTGGTCTTTGGCTATGTCTTCATAAAATACCTGAAGAGTCTGAGCGAAGATCTTTTTGTCTGAAGGCACATTGACAGAATTAAGATACTCGGTCATGTTGGCCATAGCAGTTTCTTTAATTTTTGCCTTGGTCTCTGCTGTTATCTCTCCTTTCATCTGAGCTTCAAGACTTCTGAAACCTAATACATTGGCCGCCAGGGAAGTTCCCATTATACCTTGTGATAAATATGGATTATGGGTTGCAATCGGGGTATATGCTTCATAGGCTTTTGCCCACTCATCAAAAATGTGCTCATATTCTGGTTTTCCTTTTGCCCACTCTTTAAATCCGGCCTCCAATTTTAGTTTCTGGTCATATACATTCAACTTTTTGAGTTGTTCTGTTTGGCCAATAAAATATTTCCAGTAATTGGCAATGGAAGCATATTCTGAAGCCAGTTTTAATTTTACAGCCACATCTTTATCCATTTCTTCTTTCCAGGCTTTGAGTCTGATGTCACGGTTTTTTACGATCGCCATATTGGTTTTTTCCACGGCAAGCTTCACACCCATAGAGTTTTCGAAGCGGTTGGTACGACCCGGAAAACCAAAAACCATCGAGAAATCACCGGGCTTGATACCTTTCAGTGAAACTGGCAAATGCTTTTTGGGTTTATAAGGTACATTCTCAGCACTATATTTTGCAGCTTTATTTTCTTTGCTGGCATAAATTCTAAACACCGAAAAGTCACCGGTATGGCGTGGCCATTCCCAGTTGTCGGTATCACCACCATATTTTCCGATAGACTGTGGTGGAGTACCTACGAGTCTGATATCGTCAAATTTCTCGAAAACATATAAATAATAAGCGTTTCCTTTGGCAAACTCACTCACTCTGGCGGTATAGGCCGTTCCTTCAGTTGCTTTTTTAGAAATCTCCTGACCCAACTGATTTACTTTTGCGGCCCGGTCTTTTTCACTGAGTCCGGCGAGCTGGGGTAAAATCTGATCTGAAACATCTTCCATTCTTACTAAAATTTGCACCCAAAGGCCCTCGATAGGTTTTTCATCTGCATTGGTTTTAGCCCAGAATCCATTATCCAAAATATTGTCTTCAGGTGTACTTTTGCCAGCAATAGCATCATAACCGCAGTGGTGATTGGTAAAAACCATGCCTTGACTTGAGACAATTTCACCGGTACAGAAACCGCCAAACCATACGATGGCATCTTTTAGACTGGCATTATTGATATCATAAATATCTTTGGCTGTGAGCTTAAAGCCCTGTTTTTTCATTTGTTGGTAATTTTTCCCAATCAATGAAGGCAACCACATTCCCTCATCAGGCGGGAAATTGGCGAAGGATGTTTCAGCAAAAAGCAGAAAACCCAATAATAGTAGTTTTAGTTTGTTCATTGTATTTTAAGATTAAAAAGTGCAATTTAAATGAGAAAACCTAAAAAACTAAAGCCATTCATCATACTTTTCAATAAAAAGTCCGGTATTTATTTTCGAAATCATTTTTTGAAAAAAGGATAAACTAAATAATTTACGATTTATAAAAGATATTGCATATTTCAAATTTTGAATATGAGAGATAATTTTTCAAAGTTTATCTCCTAAAAATCAATCAATAATCATTTTACTAAAAAAAGATTCTTAATTTTGCGGGCGGTTTTAAAAAATCATATTTTTTCAAATATTCTTGATTCTATACTAATGCCTTTATTGAATTCTTCTCCCGACAGAGACGCCCAGATTTTTGATTTGATTCAGAAAGAACATGACCGTCAACTCCATGGTATTGAGTTGATTGCATCAGAAAACTTTGTATCGCCCCAGGTTATGGAGGCGGCAGGAAGTGTACTCACCAACAAATATGCCGAGGGACTGCCCGGGAAAAGATATTATGGTGGCTGTGAAGTAGTAGATCAGGTGGAACAAATTGCCATTGATAGACTAAAACAACTTTTCAACCTCACCTGGGCCAATGTGCAGCCCCATTCTGGTGCTCAGGCCAACATGGCGGTATTTCTGGCTTGTCTGCAGCCGGGTGACAAGATTCTGGGTTTTAACCTTTCACACGGTGGACACCTGTCACATGGTAGCCCGGTAAATATATCCGGAAAATATTTTCAGCCATTTTTCTATGGTGTAGAAAAAGAAACAGGTCTTATTGATTGGGACAAAGTAGAGGCCACAGCCGCTGCCGAAAAACCAAAACTCATCATTTGCGGAGCTTCGGCTTATTCCAGAGACTGGGATTATGCCAGACTTAGAAGTATTGCCGATAAAGTAGGGGCTCTGCTGCTTGCTGATATTTCACATCCGGCAGGATTAATAGCCAAAGGCTTGCTTAATGATCCTTTTGATCATTGTCATATCGTTACAACCACTACTCACAAAACCTTGAGAGGAACCCGTGGTGGGGTAATCATGATGAGAAATGACTTTGAAAATCCAATGGGAATCAAAACTCCCAAAGGTAAAATCAGAATGATGTCCTCTTTGCTTGACTCAGGGGTTTTCCCGGGTACTCAGGGTGGTCCATTAGAGCATATTATCGCTGCTAAAGCAGTGGCTTTTGGAGAAGCTCTGACTGAAAACTTTACCAACTATGCCCATCAGGTTCAGAAAAACGCAAAAGTAATGGCCGAGGCATTTATGGAAAAAGGTTACAAAGTGATTTCTGGAGGTACAGATAACCACCTGGCCTTAATTGACTTAAGACCAAAAGGATTGAATGGTAAACTGGCCGAAAATGCGTTGATAAAAGCTGACATCACCGTAAACAAAAACATGGTGCCATTTGATGAGGAGTCGGCTATGACAACTTCTGGAATAAGGGTAGGTACTGCAGCCATGACCACCAGAGGTTTAAGTGAAAATGACTTCAAAAAAGTAGTTGACCTGGTTGACAAAGTTTTGATGAATCACGACAATGAGGAAACCATCAACTTGGTAAAAAATGAAGTGAATGAGTGGATGAAATGGTTTCCGCTTTTTAAATAAGATTCAAAATACTCAAAAAAAACCTCATGGACTCAGTGCTATGAGGTTTTTTGTTTATTCATAGATATATTTGTAATTAAAATTAGACAAAAAGAAATGCCTTTAGACCAGACCCCCTACTACGATTACGATGATGAAGAGACATCAGGGGAAAAAGAAATGACTTTTATTGAACACCTCGAGGAGCTTCGCTGGCATATAATAAGGTCGGTTGCAGCAATCCTGATTTTTATGATTGGTGCATGGTTTTCAATGTCCTGGATATTTAAAAATATTATTTTGGGCCCTTCAAGACCCGACTTCTGGACTTACAGAAAGCTTTGCGAATTGGGGAAGATGGTGGGAATCGAAAGTTTGTGTGTAAGTGAATTGAATTTCACCTTGATGAGCCGCGAGGTTTCCGGGCAATTTATGATGGCTCTTACTGCCTCTGCGATTATAGGATTACTTTTTGCTTTTCCCTATGTATTTTGGGAAATTTGGAGATTCATTAAACCCGGTTTAAAAATCACCGAAAAGAAAGCTGCGACGGGTTCAGTTTTTTTTGTAACTGCTCTCTTTTTCCTGGGTGTTATGTTTGGGTATTTTATTGTGGCTCCTTTTGCTATTAACTTTTTGGTAAACTTCCAAATCGACGAAAGCATTAAAAACCAATTTGATATTCAATCTTATATTTCAATCCTGGCTACTTTGACTTTGGCTTGCGGGGTTACGTTTCAGCTACCCATGGCCATATTTGTATTGACCAGAATAGGCGTGGTAACCCCGGCTTTTTTGAAAGAATACCGCAAACATTCCATAGTTATTATCCTCATTGTAGCGGCTGTCATAACCCCGTCGCCAGATATGATAAGTCAGGTGGTAGTGGCTATCCCGCTTTTCTTTTTGTATGAAGTTAGTATATTAGTATCCCAAAGAGTTTATAATAGAAAACTAAAAGAAGAGAAAGAATGACAAAAACACAGGCAGCAGGACTCCAAAAAATCGCCCATGGGCTTATCATTTTTGTGATTTGTGTGTATGGTTTATTTGTTTTGCAAGACATCCTGATACCTTTTATTATTGCGGGTTTATTTTCATTTTTACTTTTCCCTGTTTCCAATTTTTTTGAAAAAAAAGGACTAAACCGGGTGTTGTCTATTACCATTACTATTTTACTATCAGTGGTTTTCATAGGAGTGGCAACCTATTTTATAATTAGTCAAATCCTTGAATTAGAATCTTTAATTCCAATTATTGAGAAAAAATCAGTTGTATGGTTTTCGGAATTTGAAAAAATACTAAGACACAATTTCCGGATTTCACATACACAGTTGATTTCCGAGAGTCAGAAATATGTAACTGAAATTTTGAAAAACAGCACAAAAGTTTTGAGCCAGACATTATCCACTACATCAAACTTTTTAATGAATTTCTCTTTGTTGCCGCTTTATATTTTCTTGTTTTTACTTTATCGTGATTTTCTCCGAACATTCATTTTTAAACTGATGAAGACTTCGAGTAAACACAAGATAAGTCTGACTATAAACAAGGTAAACGAGGTGATAAAGAATTATCTGGTAGGTTTGCTTTTGGTTATTTTGATTGTGGGCCTTCTCAATACCACTTCACTATTTATTTTGGGCATTGAACACGCCATATTTTTTGGTTTTTTTGCCGCAGTTTTGGTTTTGATCCCCTATATCGGCATTGCAATAGGTTCAGCATTACCGATTATCGTTGCACTTATTACCAAAGATTCCTATTGGTATGCAGTAGGGGTGGCCGGGTCGTTTGCCGCAGTTCAGTTTCTGGAGGGTAACTTTATTACGCCTATGGTAGTTGGCAACAAAGTAAGTATCAATTCTTTGATAGCTATTATTTCCTTGCTTTTGTTTGGTACCCTTTGGGGAGTTTCAGGACTTGTTCTTGCACTTCCACTGACTGCAATTCTAAAAGTAATCTTTGACTCCAGTGAGCATCTTAAAGCCTGGGGCTTTCTGCTGGGCGATGCCGACCACAAAGATGTAGCCGAAACCAAAAAGAAGTTTAAGTTGAGATTCTAGTGGATAAACTTATCCAATTTTTCAACCAGCACATTAAAATCATTGGGATAGGGAGCAGTTACTCTAATCACCTGACCGTCAACATCCTGAAACGAAATACTGTGAGCATGCAATGCCACTCTTTTTATTAACGGGAGTTCTTCCGTATCCGATTTTAGGTTAAACTTCCTTTTGATTTCGGAAAGAAATATATAATCACCTCCATAAGTTGGATCACAAACAATCGGGGCTTTAAGGCACTGCAAATGGACTCTGATCTGATGCATACGGCCTGTGATAGGCACACATCTGACCAGGGTATGATGGTGGTATTTCTTCAAAGTAAAAAATACGGTTTCAGCTATTTTACCCTTGGCCCGGTCGATTCTTACGGCGGTACCATCTTTTAAAGTGGCAATAGGAAGGAATACCGAAATACTGTCAAAATCATGTACCCCATTCACTACAGCATGATAGTCTTTTTGCACTTCCCGATGTTCAAACTGCATCGCAAGGTTTCGATACGCCTCGGGATTTTTGGCAATAACTAAGGCTCCTGAAGTTTCTTTATCCAATCGGTGACAAAGCTGCACATCTCCAAATTGTTCTCTGGCTAGTCTAAGAATACTCAATGATTTATCGGCGGTTCTTTCGTCAAGCGATGGCACGAAGGGAGGCTTATTGATAATCAAATAATTATCGTTTTCGAAGATAATCAGATCCCCGATATCGATACTTTTAGGAGGTTTTTTAAATTTTGAAAGATCCATCAAATTGACTTTGATGCAAATTTAACCCAAAATCTTGATTGAATCTTAACTTACTGGTCGATTGGCACTTTTTAGTACAAAAACTAAGGATTTATAGCCAATTCTCTCATAGGTCTGGTGAGGGTAAAAGTAAATCTGGTACCTTTATCAATTTTTGAGGTAACGTTTATGGTAGTGTTATGGGCATTGAGAATATGCTTTACGATTGCCAGGCCCAGACCGGTTCCGCCGGTTTCCCGGGACCTACTTTTATCTACTCTAAAAAATCTTTCAAATATTCTGGGCAAAAATTCAGCCGGAATTCCCGGCCCATCATCTTCTACCGAAATCAACACTTTTTTGTTCTCTTCGGTGAGCTCGACCACGACCTTGCCTGCATCTTTTCCGTATTTTATTCCGTTTTCAATGAGATTGGTCAACACCTGAGAGAGGCGTTGGGCATCGGCTAAAACAAATACTGACTTTATGTTCCTTGGCTTGAGCAGCATAACTGTTCCACGCTTGGAAGCCTTTTTTTCCAATTGTTCAAATATATCTCTCACCATTTCTACGAGTTCGACCTGTACAAAGTTCATTTTCATGTCACCTGTTTCTACCTGCGATAGCACTACCAGGTCACGCACGAGCACGTCCAGGCCATCAAGACTTTTGGCAGCTTTTTTCAGGAATCTCTCTGCTACTTCGGGGTCTTCCAGGGCACCATCGAGCAAGGTGTGAACAAAGCCCTGTGCGGCGAATATCGGGGTTTTTAATTCATGAGAAACATCGGCCAGAAATTCTCTTCTGAAAATTTCCATCCGCTTGAGCTCATCAATCTGCTCTTCTTTTTTACTTACATAATTAGAAATTTCTCTGTTTAATTTTTTCAGTGGGTTTACACTTTTGATAAGATTTTTGCGGGAAATGGAGAAATCGTTGATTTTTAATTTCTGAATGGTAGCATAAATCTGATTTACTTCTCTGAAAACCAGCAAATCAATGATGTAATAGAAAAAAAAGAAAGTTGAAAAAAAAGAGGCGATTCCGGCTACGAAAAGCATTCCGGCATCAACCTGAGGTACAAAACCCAAAAAAACTACTGTAATAGTCGCAACCAACACAGCAGCAAAAAGAGAGATCCAACGGGGTGTAAGGAACATAGGGTATTACCGCTTATGTCAAATTAAATTATCCAAAAGTAATGAAAAATTTAGGATTTGAACATATAGCCCACTCCTTTGAGTGTTCCAATGTATTCATCTCCGATTTTTTCCCTTACTTTTCTTATATGAACATCGATGGTTCTTTCAACGACATAGATATCGGCACCCCAGATTTTTTGTAAAAGACTGTCCCGGGATTGAACTTTGTTGGGATTTGAGGCTAGAAAAAACAATATTTCAAATTCCTTTTTAGGTAAAATAATTATGCTGCCATCGTTTTTAGTAACTGAATAATTGGTTTTATTAATAATCAGTCCTGCGATTTGCAATATTCCCTCTTCGGTTGATTTTTCTGTCTCTTTTCTGAAAAAGGCGTTGATCCGGCTTATCAGAGCCCTTGGTTTGATAGGTTTGGTCAGATAGTCGTCAGCACCTATCTCAAAAGCAGCTACTTCGGAATATTCCTCAGCTCTGGCGGTGAGATACACTACTCTTGTACTTTTAAGTTTTTCAGTATTTTTAATGATTTTTCCTGCTTCAATGCCATCCATCACCGGCATCATGATATCTATCAAAATAAGGTCCGGAATGAAATCCTGAGCCAAATTTACTCCTTCAAGACCATTTATGGCCGATTTTACTTCATAACCTTCTTTTGCAAGATTATAGGTTAGCAATTCCAGAATATCTTCGTCATCATCTATTACCAGAATTTTTTTGGCCATGTTAAAAATGTATTAGCAAAATGTTAATTTTCTGAGTACAAAATTATAGCAATCGAATGAGTTGTATGTTAAGTCAGTGTTAAATTTCAATTGCAAATATCTTCCTTTGCTCATTCGAAAATATTATTTTCCTGTCATTTTCAAAAACTATTGCTTCAGTTTGATTTTTACCAACTTTTATGCAATTCAAAGGTTTTTTAAAGTTAATCTGTTTGTTTTCTATTCCAAAAAGAAATATTTTGCCGTAAGTAATAAGGGCAAATTTGCTGCCGTCGGGGCTTATATCGGCACCTGTAACCTGGGTTTTAAAAAAAGTACTATCAATGGGCTGCAATAAATAATGACCCGGCTGATCAGACACTGCATATATTTTTGATATTTTTTTTCCTTTGGTCCAACTCTTGGTAAACAAATACAGGGAGTCATTGTTCCAGAAAAAAGCTTCACAATCAAATACACTATTCAGTGTGTCTGAAAAATTCTGATCGGCGTATTCAAATGTAATCTTCTCAATTTTATTATATCTTCTTTTGTAAATGGTCAAATCCTTCCGGCGGGATGCATTATTGCCAAAATCTCCGATATAAATATTCCCTTTGTTATCTTTTGCCAGATCTTCCCAATCAATATTACTGGCATCGGGAATCTTTAAAGTGTCAAAAAGCTGACCCTGACTGTTAATCATGTAAAGTTCCGGGCTTCCTCCCGAATCATTGTGTGTCCAGTAATAGCCATCTTGCCAGGCTTTTACTAGTCCAGAGTTTTCGTTTATACAAACGGGAAGTTTTCCTTCTTTATGTGACCTGATTTTCTCTTTTGAAAAAAAGGAACTTCTGACTTCATAATTGCATGAACAGGTGGCTGTCTTTAAGGCAAACAAGAACATGTATATTTTGTAAATAAACATACTATCTTCTTAGCTTTTCGATTTCATACAAAACTTCCTCTATGCCTTTGAGTGGAATTTTCACCCATGAAGGCCTGTAATTGAGTTCATAACCCAGTTCATAGACAGCTTTTTCCAATAAATGAAACTGCAATAAGTAATTGATTTCATTATTGTTTTTTAACAGTGGATGCAACGGTCCAAAGAAATTCAGATATTCTTCTAAAAATGTATCCCTCATAAGTCTGTACCAGCGTTCTGATGCTCTGTTGAGCACTTTTTCGTCGAGCTGGCTGGTTTCGGGAGAATTAAACAATTTGGCCGAAACCGCATAATGGTAAGATCTGATCATTCCGGCCACATCTTTCAATGGCGAATGTTTAACTTTTCGACTGGCGATAGAACTCTCGGGTTCACCTTCAAAATCAATAATTACAAGGTCTTCATCGCACACTAAAACCTGTCCGAGATGATAGTCTCCATGTATTCTAGTCCGGAATGACTCGATGGGTCGGGTAAGAATCTGATCTACGAAGTCAAGGATCATGTCTTTGGCTTCCATAAATTTCCATGCCAGAATCTGTGCCTGTTCGTCCAGCTGCAAATAATTATCGGTCAGCAGATTGTATCTGTGCTCGATGAGGTCCTCCACTTTCTGGTGGATAAACCGCCGGTAAGCCCTGTCAAAATGGTCTGCCCGAAAACCTTCCTCTCCATGTATATTGAAAAGGGCATTGTGCATCTGGGCTGTTCTGGTACCCAAAAGAGCGACTTTGCTAAATACGTTCTCTTTGATCTGGAAATTACCATCGACAAAAGCAAACATAAAATCATTGAGATAGTCACCGGTTTTGGACCAATTGTCTTTTTCATTGTTGATTAATTCAACCAATAATCCCAGCGTAAGGTCACTATCAGATGTCTTTTCGAGGGTAATGCTACCGCAAAATTTCGGAATATATTCAAAATCAGAATTCTGAGTAATATATTGTACCATTTCTACTTCAGGATTGGTTTCCTGAAAAAGCTTCCGGTAAAGTTTGAAAAAGTATTTGCCACCATAAATAAATGCTGTATTACTTGAGTCTATTTCAGGAATCATGCTTACAGGCACGGCGTCGTCAGTTAGTCCTTTTCCTCTGAAAAAGGAAAGTTTATCCCCGTTCTTTTGTTCAGCTTTGGAATTGCTCATAATATTCCAGAAAATTGCTTCTCTGAAACTGGGATCTGCTGTTGCTTCTACCAGCAGGCCCTCTTTATCATCCATGCTGGCGGGAGTGATAATGGCTTTTTCGGGGATTTCAGCAGATTTTTTTTCTACAAATGAAAGCGGTAACAAATACGACTCAGTGTCTCCTTCTGAGTATTTAACTCTGATGATGTTAAAAAAATAAGGATGGTCATTGTAAACCATTCTTACTGCCTGCATTATTTTGAGATGCCAGTTTTTCCTTGCTTTTCCGGCAAACCACCTGCATTTTTGAAAATAATCGGGAAGCAAGTTGTCCTCTAAAACTGTATGGACATATTTGTCTTTTTCGTAACCTTCCCCGTCGATTAGTAATACAAATTTTGACATAAACGTAAAGCCCTGGGCTAAGTATTTTGGCTAAATTTAGCGATTAATAAAATGCTTTACAAACGTATTATTTCAATTTTTCTTCAAATAACTTTAAAATTCTTTTATACTCATCGGTCCAGCTGCTTGGCTCCACAAATCCATGGTCCTCAACAGGATAGGATGCTACTTCCCAATTGTCTTTTTTGAGCTCAATCAATCGTTGAGTTAACCTTACAACATCCTGATAATGAACGTTTACATCGACTACCCCATGACATATCAGAAGGTTATCTTTGAGGCCATTGGCAAAATAAATAGGTGAGCTACGTTTATAAGCCAGACTGTCAGACTGCGGGGTATTCAAAATATTGGAGGTATAGCCATGATTGTATGCCGCCCAGTCGGTTACAGGTCTGAGAGCAGCCCCCGCATGAAAAGTACCCGGCGAGGTAAATAGGGCCATCAGAGTAATAAATCCGCCATAAGATCCGCCATAGATTCCAATTTTCTGAGGATTAATGCCATGATTTTTTATGAGGAAGTTAGCAGCATCAATATGGTCGGTCAGGTCTTTTCCACCCATGTGACGATAAATGCCGGTTCTGACTTCTTTACCATAACCTGCAGAGCCCCGGTAATCAATATCAAAAACAGTATAGCCTTTTTCGACCAGCAGATTATGAAACATATATTCTCTGAAATAGCTGCTCCACCAATAGTGTGCATTTTGCAGGTAACCCGCACCATGGACAAATATCACCGCTTTTTTGTTTGATTTTTTGGGTTTATACAATCTCCCATAAATTTCCTGACCATCACGTGCCTTAAAACTTAATAACATTGGATCAAGCCAGGGGTAAGCTTTAAACTCTTGTGTAGCGGAATTGGTAATCTGAACAGGGATCTTTCCTGATAAATTTTCCTGCAAATATAGCTCCCATGGCTTATTGGAATAGGAATATCTGATAGCAATCCATTTTTCATCAGGCGAAACCGTAACTTCATTAGCACCTTTCATTTGGGTGATTTTTTGCATCTCCCCACCATTTACCGACAAATGAAAAAATTGCAGGTCGCCGGGATGCTCCTTGTTTGCTGAGATATAGAAAACTTTTTTATCTTTAGAAAGAGCTACTTTTTGAACCTCAAAGGCTCCGCTGGTCAGGGCAGTTTTGACTTTTGTGTTAAGGTCAAATCGATAAAGATGAGAATATCCGGTGGCTTCAGATTGAAAATAAATAGTATTTTCATCGATAAATCCGAGGGTTGACCCACCAAAAGACCCTCCTATTCCCGGACCTGCAATCCAGGCTTCATCATGCTGATGATCCAATGACTCTATTTTTCCATTTTGAAGATCAATCTTTACTACCCAACGATCTTTGTTATCTACTGATCTTCCAACGGCCAGAAGGTTTTTTCCGGAAGGTGACCAAACAAATTGCCCGAAGTTAACCTTTCGGTTTTTATATTCTTTTAGTGTATCGTAACCATACTCTTTCAGGTATTTCGGAAGTGATTCCAAACCTGGCAGATTTTTATATTTCAAAGTATAAACGGTATCTTTTTTCAGGTCAAATAAAAAAGATTCATAAAAAGACTGGGGTGAGCCAACCTTATTTCGTGCCGAAATATCTTCGGTATAGCCCGATAGGTTTACGTAATTTGGCACGATAGTATTTTTGGTATTTTTGGGTGATTCCAACGTACTGAAAGCCACGAATGCTCCGTCCGGCGAAATTTCCGATTCGATAAGCCTTTTGCCATCAAGAAAAATTTTCTTTAGTTTCATAGTCTGATTATCAAATTTTTTCGAGGCGGTTTCTTTATTTTTTCTTTCAGACAAAACCTCAAATAATCGCAGCTGATCTTTTTCCAGCCAATCCTCTTCTTCTGTCTTTTTCTTTTCCTGAGTTTTGGAGCCTTTATCAAAATCAGTGATTTGCCTGAGTGTTCCGCTTTCTGTATTCAGAGCATAGAAATTATTATCTTTTTGGAAAAAGATGGTTTCCCCATCGGTGGAGAACCCGGGATTGATCTCAAAATCGTTAGTCTCGGTTAGTCTGGAGGTTTTTCCTGTACCCGTATCGAATAAAAACAAATCACCTGCCTTTGAGAATATTTTTTTTGTAAAATCCTGATTATAAACACCGGCACCTAAACTCAACATTACTTTATCTTCTCTCGCCACTTTAGTTATTTGGGAAGATGCCAAACTGTATTGATACAAGGAATCAGCGGGATTATTGTCAGGATTCCAATTAAAAAGAATGGCCTTCGATGCATCGTCCCAGGAGATATTTGAAGGAGACGTGCCCATCCATTTTGGATCCCGCATTATTTTTTCAACGGTAAGGGGAGATTGTGCCAAAGTGGCTACAGCCACAAATATTATACTTGCGAAAGTCAGCTTGATTTTAAGAAACATTACGGGTTATGGTTTTTTGTTCAATAATACAAAAACATTCCTGGCTTTTCCAGAATTGGCGGCCAAACTTCTGTCAAAGGCTCCCAAAACTATATCCAGGTTGCCGTCTTTATCAAAATCGCCAGCGTCGAGCGTGAGGAATTTAAGTTTTGAAAATTTCCTGAATGTACTGACTTCGAAATTTAGTTTGCCTTTGTTTTCAAAATACAAAAAGCTTTCTTTTTCCAATAAATCAGGAAAATAAGAAATTGAAGCCAAATCAAGGTCGCCATCGTTGTCAAAATCTCTTGCCAGTACTTTTGAAGCTCCATTTTGGGGAAAGAAGAACTTTTCACTGAAATTGTTTTTACCGTCATTAATAAAAATCCTAATGCCATGATAAGGCTTTAAAGTGATGGACAAATCGGCATTGTCGCCATTGGAATAAACGATATCGGGATCCTGGTCACCATCGATATCGGCCAATTCAAAATAACTTGAACCAAAATTGGGGACAAACTCCAGAAGATTTTGCATTTCAAACTCCCCTTTACCTTTGTTTTTAAAGAATACTATGGATTCCCTGGCCTGGGTCATGAGGGCGATCACATCTTTCTGTCCATCATGGTCTAAGTCAAAAAAATAGGAGACTCTGGCACCGGGCAACTCCAAAAGCGGATGTTTGGTAAAATTGAGACCATCGTACCAACTAAGGTCTCCCAGATGATTCCCAAAACAGGAAATCACAAAATCATCCACTTTGTCGCCGTTCATATCGGCAACCATCAAGTCAACCGGCCGCTTTAGGGAATCTAAAAGCACTTTGTTAGCAGACCGGAGTTTTCCCTGTTTCAGGTCATTGGGATTCATATTTCCGATTTCGAGCCAGACCTTTCCATAATTGGAATGATAATCAAAGTCAACTACCGGAAACTTATTTCCAAGCGATAATTGACTTGTCTTTGATTTACTTATTTCGAGTAATTCATTTGAAACGGCTTCCGAGATATTCAGAACACTATTTTTAGAATCAAACTGCCCCATAACAATCTCATTTCCTCTATAATCCTGGTTTTTGATTATAAAAGATTTTAATTCGTTAATGGAAGCAGGTGTTTGTTGATGGAATTCTTTTGGAGAATTTTTGGTGTAAAATGCCACGATTTTCTCCCAATCTTTTTGATGAAGGACCGGCTCAGCCTGATAAATGCTGTTTTCTATAATCAGGTCTCTTTCTTCGGGAGATTTGGTCATCAAATTTCCAAAATAATCACCAATTCCTAGTCTGTACCCCATATTTGGCAAAACTGAATTTACCCAAAATGCCGTTGGAAGTTGACCAGGGTCGGGATATTTATGACAACTGGAACAATGAATTTTAGCTAATTCTTCCCCACTCAGATTTGATTCTTTAAGAGGACTGGTGGCCTGATTTTGATTTTTTCCACATGAAAAAGTCAAAATTGTCAATATCAAAATACCAATTACCTGCCTCATTCTATTTTCAGCACTTTAGCATTGGGTGGTAAAAACACATTCAGTGTTGACTGACCCAGATATCCAGAGCCATAATAAAATTCTTTTCGGGTGGTTTTGCCTGCTACAGTATAAATAATGGCCTTAGAGCCGGGCTTAATATTAAGATTACTTTTTTGAAGGTTGGTTTCAAAAACCCGGAGAGGGCCGCGGTTTTGTGCTCCAAAAATCAACAATTTCCCAGCCGCTCCAGTAATACTCACAGCACTTTTGGCATCATAGGGAAGATAAAATCCCGAGTTATTTACAACTTTAAAGTTACCTTTTCCGTCGCCTTTTAAAAACACCCCATTGGAGGCATCAAGCCTGCCAACCAGGATTTCATTTCCATAATTATTCCCTGATATCAGCACATCATTGTTTCCATCCCCATCGAAATCCTGGATATTTATACCATAAACAATACTGAATTGTGCCTGCAGAGGAAGTGGTTTTATTTGAAATTTCCCATTTCCTTTATTTTCGACATAAACAGAGTAGTTGGTATTTAAAGTAAGATCCTGTGCATCTTTTCTTTCTTCAGATGTAAACATGTTTTCATAATCGGCTTTGGCAAATTCGTTGAAAGAGACAAATTTCTTACGAGTAAGGTTTAGCTGCTTGTTTACATCATCTTTCCCATGGAATGGCACCAATTTACGCTTCCCGTCGGGCATGGTAAAATAAACAAACGGAAACATATCGTACAAGCCATTATTGTCAAAGTCTTTAGCCAAAACTTTAACGGGCTCTTCAGGAGTGCCTTTCATGAGGGTATTATTTCCGATATTTCCAATGATGTAATCTATGTCACCATCAAAATCAAAATCGGCACCATTGATAGCAGTCCAGAGTCCTTTATAATTTTCCAGGCCTGTATTCTCAATTTTCTGAAATTTGCCATTGTTATTTCTGAAAATCATGATTTCACTCCATTCCGAAGCAAGCATGATATCAAACCAGCCGTCGGCATCATAATCGGTCCAAAGTATATCACAAACAAGCCCTAAACTTTTAAAGCCGGGTGCTACTTTTGAGCTAACATCGGTAAATTTCACGTTACCGTTTTTAGAGTCATTTCTTAGAATATAACTGGAAGTAAATTTGGGATACTCGTTGGGGATGTTTCGACCTGAAACCACCAGATCCAAATCACCATCACGGTCATAATCTGCAGCTCTGACACAAGACGTACTTTCGGAGATTTTGGGTAAACCATCGGGTTTAGGGCTAAAATCCCCCTTTCCATCGTTTATATAAAGTACATCCTGATATTCGGAAGACCCTTTTAGTGACTCGTTTCCTCCTCTGCAAATATACAAGTCAAGGTCTGAATCACCATCAGCATCAAACAGTAACGAACCCAGATCTTCTCCTAGCTTTTGATTTTGAGCAGTGGTATCTTCCAGAGGCTTAATGTAAAACTTTCCATCAGGTTTTTGAATAAAAAATTGCCCGACATGAAATCTGCTTCCTCCCATATAAAGATCTTCGATTCCATCGCCATTGATATCACCAGCTGACATACCCGGCCCAAGTTCTGAAAGCTTAAATGGCAGAAGATTCTGACTGTTGTAGTCGATATAATCTTTCTCGGCATGAACATAATTTATGCCAGTGGCATCAGTAATATCCCTTACCAGATTAAGACCTTCGTTAATTTGCAATTGCGTATCATTTTTCGCATCAGCGATTTTCACCGATAGCACTTTATCCATTTCAGGATTAACGATAAGCTGATTTTTTCCATTATACCAAAAAATCTGAATGCTTTTTACCTTTCTATCGCCGGTTCCAAAATGAAGATAGGGTTCAACACTGGAAAGGTATCCTCTGCTTGGATTATTTTCGGCAATTAATTTTTCGCCGTTCTCAAAAGTGAGTTCGGCCACAGTTCCAATTCCGAATTTATTCTTTTCGTTTCCTTCAAATTTTAATCTTATAAAATGATTCTTTTTCCCTTGAGGAGTCTGAATCAAATTGTTTTTATATACAAATGCCGAATCATTGATGTTGTTAATCACATAATCCAGGTCGCCATCCTGATCCAGGTCGGCATAAACGGCTCCATTTGAAAATGAAGGAGTATCCATCCCCCACTTTTGGGTAACATTCTCAAACTCCAGATTACCTTTATTTCTAAAAGCATAATTGCTGATTTTGACTTCCGGAATCTGTGCGAGAACAAAGTCAGCCGTGGCAATTCGCTCCGACTCAGACCTGAAAGCCATAAAGTCTCTGTCGGTAACATCCTTTGGGAATCCATTGGTAATGACTATGTCTTTATATCCATCGTTATCAAAATCGGCGATAGAGGGTGTCCAGCTCCAATCTGTTTCTCCTATTCCAGCCAGAAAACTTACTTCACTAAACATCGGATTATTTTTAGAATCAATTCCATTGTTGATTTGCAAATTGTTCCGCATGTATTGGAAAGTGTAATTGAAAGTACTGTTAAATATATATGACTGATAATTGTTGGGACCTGTTAGTACTTTTTTCCGTTGGTTGTTTTTGGCCAGCATATCCATCGACAAAATATCAAGATAGCCGTCATTGTTGAGGTCACCGACGTCATTGCCCATTGCACTTTGTGAGGTGTGCTTAAAATATTTCGAGGCCATGTCAGTAAAAGTCCCATCCTGATTGTTGATGTAAAGTAAGTCATCAGATAAATAGTCATTGGTTACATAAATATCCTTCCAGCCGTCTTTATTCAGATCAAAAACATTTACACCCAACCCATGGCCTTCAATCAATATTCCTGCTTCTTTGGAAACATTTACATAAACAGGGTGGCCGATTTTGGAGTCCCAGTCGCAACGATAAAGCCTGTCAGTATTTGGATGCGAGCCATCAGTCTTTTTTTCACGGTATTGATTGGGGTAAATATCAATGATGTTGGTTACAACATAAAGATCCAAATCTCCGTCATTATCATAATCAAAGAAGGTGGCATTTTCACTGTGCCCATTGTCATTTACTCCATACTCAGCACCCATTTCTTTAAAAACCGGCACACCGTTTTTCAAACCCTGATTAACATATAATAAGTTTTCCCGGTCTTTAGGACTACTTTTTACGGTGGCTGAAACATATACATCCATTAATCCATCGGCATTAATATCAACAGTGGTTACACCCGAGCACCATCGACCTTTATTACTGATACCGGCCTTTTTGGTAATGTTATTAAATTTAAAATTTCCCTGATTGAGATAGAGTTGGTTTTCTACCTGATTCCCACTAAAGAAAACATCCTGGAGACCATCATTGTCAAAATCGGCGATGCCCACACCGGAGCCGTTGTACACGTATTCAAACTTTAAAATATTCATGGAATCATTTTCAATAATTCTGTTCGAAAATGTGATTCCGGAATCTTCTGCTTCAATTTTGGTAAAAAGAGTCTCCTCTTTGCATGAAAAAAACAACAATCCCAACAGGAATAAGCCAACAACTTTACGATTCATCAATAACCTAAGAATTTGAGGGCTAAAAATAGGCAATAAAAAAGTAAGACTTTTACTATTCTCTAAAAAAATATAACAAAACTCATATTTTGAAATAGTCTTAACTAAAAATCAATTGTTTGCTGCCAGAACAGTTTTGACCAGATATATTTTCTGAAAATTAGGCGAAAATACTTCAATTTTAAAAACGTAATATCCTACCGGTAGCAACGAGCCATGATCATCGGTGCCATCCCATTCAAATTGGCCAGATGAACCTAAAATCCCATTATTAACAAACTTTTTTCGAAGATTACCATTTCGATCCAGAATCGAAATATTGCATGAAGTGCCACTAATTGGAAGTTGATAGATTAGTTTACATATTTTATTTTGCCCTTCGTTATATGGATTAAAAATAATTTTATCTACATAGAAATCAGTTGTTTGTATATCATTTTCCTCCTGGGAATTTTTACGGCCAGGGGTTGCATAACCCACATCGGTGGATGCCGATTGCCACAAATTTAAGATTGGAGCGTTAAGTCCAAAACTTGTTCTTTCCAATGATACGCCATTGAGATTGATTAACTGACTGTTATGCATTTTTTCATTATACTTAACAGAATCAGCAGTCAAATCTTTCTCATCTAAGAGTAATACCGTATTTTCATCATTATTTAAACTTGGAAAAGTACTTAGCTCAAAAATATTGGTGGTGACGGCACTCAAGGGATATTGATGTATTAAAAAATCCTTATTTTTTGTAAATGCCAAATAGTCAAAAGGTTTTATAATAAAATCTTTGTCAGAAATTGGGGAAACATTGGTTGCAACGCCATCTTTACCCCCTTTTGCAAACTTCCAGTTTTTAAGATTCAAGGATTTATTTGAAACGTTCTTAATTTCAATAAAGTCTTCTCCACCAGAAACAGGATTAAAAAGTATCTCAGAAATTAAAATATCACCCTTTTGAGGCAAGGGAACGTTGGTAAAGCTAAGGATCAGGTCTGCATTTTGGTTAGCAACACAATCTTCTATTGCTTTAATTTTAATTTCCAATACATCCCCTTCTGCAAGCGGCTTATCCAGCACAATCAACACATTATCAGGATTATATATGTCAAAATCTATTTTTTTGATAATATATTCTCCGGAAATTACTTCGAAATTTTGAACTTGAAAACCCTCCGTATTTACATTTTCATTGAAATAAACGTTTAAAATGTTCTCACTAATGTTTTGTGAAATGACAAATGGTAATTCGTTGTCAACTATAATTTTACTTACAGAATTCACTGCACCCGGGGTGGCACCTAAAGGAGAGATTGAAGAAGTCCAGTTTTCTTTTCCTTTACAAGGCTGGGATTCATCGATCATTTCGAGCGAAAAACCGTCTTCTTTACCCACTGAATACCAGGAAGATGAATAATTTACTGAAGTCACAAAATTATTTTCAGGAGAATTAATTACTAAAAGATTCCCATCATTTGATAAAGAAAAATTACTTAGAGTGATTACTCTTCCAAAGCTTAAAAGCTCACTTTCGTTTCCTTTTCTACACACAATCACACGCTCACCGGGGGCAATTATATTTTCAGAAAAAACCGCGGAGGAGCTTCCATAGAGGAATTTAAAACCCTTGAGTTGAAGCTCATTCAGTGTATTATTTTTGATTTCTATGAATTCTTTTTCGGGTAAGCCCCTGGAAGGAGTCGGGTCAGCAAAAATTTCAGATATTATAAGCTGATGGGTTTGAGCTTCCAAAAAGCCAGTACTTAAAGTAAAGATTAATAGTAAGTGAATTCTGTTAAATTTCATGATTTTAAAACGTTATGTACCCCAAACTTTCGGGGGTTGAATTTCCAGATTTTTATAACTTTTCTTTTTTTTCTTTTGGGATTTATTCAGGTCATCATTCAACTTTTTAGAGAGTTTCTTTAACACCTTTTTATATTTTTTCTTCGAAAATTCGATATTATGGTCAAAGGTATCTCCCAAGGTATTTTTGATTTTCTTTATAATGTCTTGTTTATTCATTACGAAATTATGGGTTTTGTTGAGAGCATCACAGAGAATCTGCATGTCAATTTTCAAATAAAACCAAAATAAGTTGATTTATCAAAAAATCTGTATAGTTATTTATCAAAAGCCGGAAACAGGAATTGTATCCAATAATTAAACAAAATGTGAGCGTAGAATTGGAGCAGAATTTCAAGTTTCAATTTGCCCGCAAATACCATTCCATATTTTTGATTTTGAGCACTTACAAAGCAAAATCACCCCAAAATCCTATTATTTTATATATAGCTGTTCATTTTTTCGCACAAAAAACACCTTAAAAACGGCATGATTTTTGAGTTTCTTATTCAGGTTATTGAAGTGAATCGATTTTAATAAAGAAAGAGTATGTCCGTTTGGAATAGAAAATCTATCTTACTTGGGTTTATGTTTTTGGGAATATTGTCCTGGTCATTTGGTCAGGTAATTCCTCCAAAACCCAATGTATGCACTACCCCTCCTGCAGGTTATTTACAAGGAGGGAGGTTAAGTTTTTCAACAACCTCCTGTATTCCCGAGACACAGACCACGATGGCTGTTCAAATTACAAACACCAAAGACCCTAATATTGGTAATGTAACCCTTGACAATCCAAAGATATTTTTTAATGTTGACAATTCTTTTGATATCAACACTGCCGGATCGGGTATTCCCATGGCAGGCAATAACGGAACAGCAACAAGCTCAGAGGGAGTGTTTTGGGTAATGTTAACAGGCACAAAAGGTGCCAACAAATATGCGGCTTGTACTTATATTGAGGTATTACAAAGAAAAGCACCAAGTGTGCAGGTAAATGCGTGTACCGGCAATCTGATGACACTTACCATTGATGCCACCAATCATCATGAAATTTTCAGAATCAAATGGCCAGATGGTGGAGAAGAGGTTATCAATACAGCCACCACACCATTGCCGGTTTCAAAAACCAAAGCAGTGGTTTCCGGTGTCCCAAGTGTAAGGGGAGAATACTTTAGAAACGGAGGAGTATCTTGTGAATCGGCTTACTTTGAGCCAAAACTCAACGGCAGCAGTTCACCGTACATCCATACCTTAATCGGCGACGATCTTGGTAAAGCGGCAAATATTTCATTTGGCAGATTTGAAGTGGGCAAAACCTATGATATCATGGGAAGAATTGATAATGGCAACATTTCAGAACCCTGGAAAAAACTAGGAGAAGGGTTAAATGGAAAGGCCACGCTTACCGGTTTGGATCCAAATCTAAGGTATTGTTTTCAAACACGCACTAAAAATAGTTGTGGAAATGATGCATTTTCTGAAAACATGCTTTGTTCAATCAAAATTACCGGTGACGTGATTTCTGCCAGCGAAGCAGAAATTAAATGGAATCTTCCTACTGAACCCAATCTGGTGCCTAAACTAAAGCTTTATAAAGACGAGGAAGGCTGTGCCAGTTGCCAACAGAATCCGCCACTGTCATCTAATACAGTCACAAAGTATGATGCTAAAAACCTTGAATGTTCTAAAACATATTTGTTTACCGTTCAAACGACCTATCCTCCAGTGTCGATAGAAGGCACTCCTACTCAGATTTTGGTGAGATCGGCACAAATTAAGGTAAATCCGAAATCTAATGCAGTTGCTAAAAAACCCAACGACCTCGTATATGTAGGCTTTGACCCTAGTGATGAATTAAAAATACAATTGCTGATTGCGGATTACAGAAATCCTGCCGATGGCTATAAATACACTTTTTACAGGGCAGAAAACAATTCCAATAATTTTCTTAAATTAGGAGAAAGAACAGAAAGTAAATTTGAAGACGTGGCCATTTCTCCTGATCCTAAATCGTATTGTTATAAATACACTGTTGAAGACAATTGCGGAATAACTTCTCTCATGTCTGATCCTTTTTGTACGATATTGCTTGGATCAAAAAACCAGGGGATTCTTAACTGGACACCGTTTTTGACGCCACCTGATGTCTATAACAGTGCCTCTCCTGTAGAATATAGCGTAGAATACTTTGATGAGAAATTCAGTGCTTACGTTTTATACCAAACCACCGGCACCTTACAGGAATCAATTCAGAAAATACTGAGCGAAGCTACCACTTCGGAGGTAAAATTCAGAGTTATGGGTTATCAGATGGTTGATACAGACATAGCCACCAATCAAAGGATCTTCTCTTATTCCAACACCTTTATTGTAAAAGTTATGCCAGGGATGTTTATTCCTACTGCTTTTACCCCCAATGGTGAGGGTCCGGCAGACTCAGAAACGTTTAAAATTAACACGAAGTTTGTTCAGGAAGGAAACATCAAAATATTTGACCGCTGGGGCGGCACCATGTTTGATGGAAATGCCCTTACCGACGCATGGAATGGTACCGAAGCCAATGGAATCACCCCTGCCCCCCCCGGCAACTACCTTTATGTAATCAAAGCAGTGAGTGACACCGGGCTTGAGTTTACCATGAAAGGAACGGTATTGCTGTTAAGGTAAAAAAGAATATACCAATTTAGCCACCTATTTAAGGTGGCTTTTTTTATCATCCTTAATTTTTAATTCTTATTGTAAAGCAAACCTTCTTTTTACAGTTATTTTTGCAAAAAATAGATTTATGAACCGAAAACTAGATACCCGAAAAAGAATAGCCCTTGTAGCACATGACAACAAAAAAGCCGAACTTGTCGAATGGGCTAAATACAACAAAGCCACATTAAACAAACATCAGCTTTTTGCTACCGGCACAACAGGCACCATGCTTGAGGAAGTGCTTGACACGCATATCACCAAGCTTTTGAGCGGCCCACTGGGTGGTGACCAGCAAATAGGTGCTTTGATTTCTGAAGGGAAAATAGATGTTTTGATATTTTTTTGGGATCCTATGGCAGCTCAACCTCATGACCCAGACATTAAAGCCCTTTTAAGGTTAGGAGTAGTTTGGAATATACCAATAGCAAGCGACAGAAGTACGGCCGATTTCATACTTACTTCCCCACTTTTTCATCAAAAATATGAGGTGCTTATTCCAGATTACACTACTTATCTGAAAAGACAAGTTTAGGAAAAATCAATAAGGATAAGTATTTTTGCGAAAAAATTAAGGATATTGAGGTCAGTAATTTTATTTATTTTAATCGTATTAGCCTCTTTGAGCGTGACCGGCATGCCTGCTGGACCTGATAAAAAATATGAGGTCTTGCATGATTTTTCTTATGACTGGCTTACTTATAATCAGGATCTGAAAGTTTTTACCCCCTATTTTGAGGACAATTCGAGAGAAAAGAAATCTGTTTCACTTAAAATAAATCTTGACGATTACCCGGGAGCATTTTTATTAATCAAATCTTCTGAAAACAATTCTTTTTTATTTTTAAATAACATCCTGAAAAAACAATTAAAATCCAACTCCTGGACACTGTATTCTATTAAAGAACTCAGGAAAATCTCCGGCAGATCAGAAATCTTACTTAGTATCTATGGCAATACCTCGCCTAAAGATCTGGAGGTATTTGTAGGTTATCCCGGGAAAATACAGACAGAAAGTACCCGTAGCGAAAATGAAGAAGGCTTATTTAATCTCTCCCCACGAAGCGATGGCCCTTTCAGAAGCAGTCTGGTGATCATATTCATATTTAATGTACTCATAATGAGCTTTCTTGTATCTAACTACAACAAAGCATACAAAAAATACTTCAACCTTTATGATTTGACCTCTCCGGCTCCAAAGGAAAATTCCTTTTTGGTTAATAAACCCCTTGACCGGCCAAACATGTTCTTCCTCATTTTTCTTAGTATTTTGAGCGGTTTTTTGGTTATTTTAATACAAAATGATAAAGTGCTTGATATTAGCGATTCCTTTTTCTTCCAGAATGGAGCTACGTTTGGAATAATTATCCTGAACTTTTTTAAAGTGTCATTACTGATTTTTATCGCTTTTGTAGTTAAATATTTCTACATTTTATTGACAGGGAAATTATTTAACATTGAAAAAATAGTGGACATTCATTTTTTCAAAATCCTGCAATCCACGATCTACTTTTTTACTTTTTTTGTAATATTTATCCTGGTTCTTCAAAATACCTTTCTGGGAAAAGCCTTCGAATTCAAAAGTCTGGTAAGTTTCTTATTTACGGTATTTTACATTCTCAGGACCATTCTGGTGTATTTGACCATAAATCAAAAGGGAAATATCAAAACTCTTTATTTAATTTCTTATCTTTGCATCGTGGAAGTATTCCCGATTATAATAGGATTAAGGATTTTTCTATAATTCGAATAAAAATTAATTATTAAAAGAAGGATTTAACCCAAAAATAACTTCATTTTTTTCTGCATGAGTGAGATGACAGACAAAACAATAGACAGCAGACTAAAGAAAGTAGAAAGCATTTTAATTACGCTGGAAAATCCTGGTGAGAAATCTCTGACATATTCTGACCTGGTGAAAGTTTACAATCTTAAAGTCGATTTCAGAAACTTCATTGATGTAAAAAAAGTAGATCACAGAGAATTTAGAAAACAAAAAATCGACATTCTTTCCCATACTGCTATCATATTTACGAGCAGACATGCTGTGGATCATTTTTTCAAGCTCTGTGAAGAATTAAGAGTGGAAATTCCTATAGAAATGAAGTATTTCTGTGTGACGGAACAAACCGCAAATTATCTTCAGAAATACATTACCATAAGGAAAAGAAAGATTTTTTCAGGTAATAAAACTGCAGCCGATCTCGAGCCATTTTTTGTAAAACATAAAAACGAAAAATATCTCTTTCCTTGTTCTGACATTAGAAATAATGCTGTACCTGATATCTTAAAAAAACATGGAATTAGCCTCACTGAAGCCGTAATGTATGAAACCGTTCCGGCTGACTTATCAGACTTAACAGAAGTTTTTTACGATATTATTTGTTTCTTTAGTCCATCAGGAGTAAATTCGTTATTGCATAACTTCCCTGATTGGAAACAAAATAATACGCGGTTGGCGGCTTTTGGACCAACAACAGCCAAAGCAATCAGAGATTTAGGGCTTACCCTTGATATTGAAGCACCTCTCCCCAATGCACCATCTATGGTAGGGGCATTAGAGCTTTACATCAAAAAGGCCAATAATTTATAATAAAATTAACCTTTTCATAATAATTTACGTACAGTATAGTTATTAATGAAATTAGGTTTAGTACGTACGATTCCTAATAATAAAAATGTCAAAAAAATACAGTAAAATACTGGTGATGATGGCTTTGTGCACCTATGCAAGTGCTCAAACGTCTCCCAATTTTACCCAGTATATTTTTAACAAGTTTTATTACAATCCTGCGGCAGCAGGCACGGGCAATCAAAGTCAGATTCAGGCTTCTCTAAGATCACAATATACAGGATATTTATCTGATTCTGACCCGGGTGGTGGTAACACCGTATCGGTATTTAGTGCTGACTTGCCTATTCAGAAAATAAAGGGAGGCCTTGGTGTTTATTTTTCCAGCAATCAATTTTCCAAAATTGAGAATAAACAGGAAATCAGCCTCAATTATGCTTATCACAAAAGAATAAACAACAATCTCATAAGTGCCGGTTTTGGAGTAGGTATCAATAACCTTCGATTATTCGGAGAAAACTACCGCCCGCGAGATGATGAGGATCCAATAATTCCAAATACTACGGTCAACCTAAAAGCATTAAGTTTCAATACAGGCATTTTTCTTCAAAATCCCTCCTATCAGATTGGACTTTCGGCCAAAAACCTTATTAAGCCAAGCTATCAAGTAGGAGAAGGAACCATTTCGGAAAATCCGACCCTGATATTATTTGGAAAATATGATTTAGGCGTAAGCTATACATTAGATATTAGCCCTACATTTTTAATAAAATCTGATTTTATAAAATACAACACCGAATTAGGTGTAATTACAACCTACAATCAAAAGTATTGGGGGGGCGTTAATTATCGCTGGCAGGATGCCGTTTCGGTCATGCTGGGCGGAAATTTTTTAAAAAACATGGTCAAACTAGGCTATTCAATTGATTTTGTGAACTTTGGAACTACTGCAAAATCAACCACTTCTCATGAAATTTTCCTGAGATATGCACTTGCTAGTCCGAAATTTGGCAAAAAAACAATAATAAAAACACCGAGATACAATTTCTGAAATTGCGGCATAATTTTTGATGACCAAAAGCAAGGAAATTATCGAACGGTAACATAACCAAAATCCTAAGCTTGGCATGATTTCTGTGAATTGTAATATATGTGAATTTCCTGATACGGAAAATTATTTATAACACAATAAATGAAGGAAACTTAGCGTTTTGGCTGTTGTAATTTAATAGTTATTAATAATTAAATTAAAATCATCTTGTTTTCGATTATGAACAAGCAATTTTCAAATCTTTTAGTTAAAGCCTTTTTAATTTTGGCACCCATGGTTATGCTGCAAAGTTGTAGCTTTTTTAATAAGACCATGGAAAAAGTGGGGTTGGGAAAAGGAAAAGGCAGTAACGCTAGCGACCCTCTTGATGGAATAAGAAACGGGGAAGTAATTGCCACCGCCAGAAAGGGCTATAAACAAACAGCACCCAGCGGCATGGTATTGATTCCTGCGGGTTCTTTTACGATGGGTCAGACCGATGAAGATATCATGTCTTCGAGAATTACGCTCAACAAAAGAATTACCATCTCTCCATTTTACATGGATGATACTGAAATTTCCAATCATGAGTACAGAATGTTTGTAAACTCGATCATTGCCGATTCAATTTCAGTATTAGGAGAAGAATTTATAATGACTAATCTTTACCCCGACACTACTGTCTGGAAGAAAGATTTTACCTATCATAACGGTGACCAACTTACCGAAAACTATTACAACAATCCGGCTTTTGATATGTATCCGGTAGTAGGTGTAAGCTGGGACGCTGCAAATTATTTCTGTAAGTGGAGAACCAGCCTTTACAATAACTTCCGTGCTGAAAATGAGTTATTCCGTTCGCCAAAATTCCGTTTGCCTTCAGAAGCTGAATGGGAATGGGCCGCAAAAGGTGGAAAAGATGGAGCCAAATACCCTTGGGGTAACCCTTACGTAGCCAATGGCAAAGGTTGCTACCTTGCCAACTTCAAGCCTTATCGCGGAAATTATCAAAAAGATGGCTACCAGTACACCGCCCCAGTAAATGCTTTCAATGTTAACGATTATGGCCTTTATAATATGGCGGGCAACGTAGCCGAGTGGACTCAGGATGCATTTTCTGACAGCTATATGCCTGTTACCTGGGACTTGAACCCTACCTATGACAAAGATGACGAACCTCGTAAAGTTGTAAAAGGTGGCTCCTGGAAAGACGTAGCATATTTCCTCGAAACTGGTTCTACCACCTACGAATACCGTACTGCTACCAGATCATACATTGGTTTCAGATGCGTAATGGACAGATTGGGGACAGTTCCGGGCAGAGAATAAGAATATAAAATAAACTCAAAAATATTAATTTAACTTAAGCAAAATTTAAAATAAAATCATGGCAGCAAGTAACGGACCAAGTGCATTCTGGGACAAATTTATTCCATTCTTTTATAGTATCGGTGCCGCAGTTGTAATCGTTGGTGCAATGGGTAAAATCATGCACTATGACTGGGCAAGTATCGCTCTTCCAATCGGATTGGGAACTGAAGCTTTAATTTTCATCATATATGCTTTACAATCATATTTAAGACCGGTTTCAGAATATCAGTGGGAAAAAGTATATCCTGAATTGTCTCCGGAATTTAAAGGTGAATTGCCTGTGCGTGCTGCAGCTCCTCAAACCTCAGGATTAGGACTGACCGCGAAAATGGATGACATGCTGGCCAATGCTAAAATCACTCCTGATATTTTTGACGGATTGAAAACAAGTTTTCAAAACCTGTCTCATTCGGTTTCCAATATCACTGAAGTTGCCAATGCAACGGTTTCTACCAGCGACTTTAACAGTAAAGTAAGAGAAGCTTCGGGTAAAATGGGTGATTTGAATTCAGCTTTGAATACCACGGTAAGTTCGATGATGTCAATGTCTGATGCCACTAAAGATGCTCAGGAATACAGAAATCAGTTCCAGAAAATCTCACAAAACATGGGGGCACTAAATGCAGTTTATGAAATTGAGCTACAGGATACCAACCGTCATCTGAAGTCGATGAATTCTTTTTATGCCAACCTATCATCGGCAATGGAAGATATGTCAGAGGCATCAAAAGATACCCAACAGTTCAAGGCTGAACTCAACAAACTTACAGGTAATCTGGCATCTTTGAACAACGTGTATGGAAGCATGCTTTCAGCCATGAAAGGCAACATGATGTAAGCTTACGATTGTATTCCCTTAAAATTTCCTTTTAAAACTCAAACATTACAAATATGGCCGGTGGTAAAGAAAGTCCACGTCAGAAGATGATCAACATGATGTATCTTGTTCTGACTGCGATGCTCGCCCTTCAAGTCAGCAATGCGATTTTGCAAAAATTCGTAGTCCTCAATAACTCCTTGCAACAAGCAAATAAAGCCGCAGATGATTCCAATAAGCGTACAATGGCTGCTATGAACGATGCAATCGAAAAAAATGGTAATAAACCAGAATACAGAGCTTTGTATCATAAAGGTGAGGAAATCAGAAAAAGAACTTCTGAGCTTGTAAATTATATTGAAACTCTAAAATCGACAATAATCGAACAGGCCGGTGGCGGTATCGATGCCGAAACCGGTGGTATAAAAAACCTGGCTGAAGAAGAAAAAGTAGCCAACATTTTTGTAAAAAACAAAAAAGGTTACGAGCTAAAAGCCAAGCTTGAAGAATATGTGAAATATCTTAATACCATAAATCCTGCTCTTAAATTGCACTCATTGGCACTGGATGCAAAACAGGATCCTGCCATGGCTGAAACAGATGCCATTACAAAAAGTAAGGATTTTGCAGAATTGATGTTTGCTCAGACTCCCGTACCAGCCGCTTTGGCCGGACTTAGTCAAAAGCAATCAGACATCAGAAGATATGAGTCAGAACTTTTGGACTACCTTGCTCAGCAAGTAGGTGCAAAAGAGATTAAGTTTGATAAAATATTCGCAGTAGTAATTCCTGACTCGAGGACTGTTGTTGCAGGTCAAACCTATAAAGCTGATATTGCGATAGGTGCTTATTCCAGTGCTATTACGCCTAGAATCAGTATCAACGGATCCGGCTTACCCATAAAAGATGGTAAAGGAACTTATGAGGTACGTACTCAAGGTGGAAACTTTGATGCCAATGGTCAGCTAAAACGTAGTTATACTGCGACGGTGTCATTCCCTAAGCCTGATGGTACAATGGAAACTCAAACCACAACAGAAGAATATACAGTGTTAAAACCTTCTGTTGAGATTATGTCAGGCTCAATGCCCCCATTGTATTTCAAATGTGCCAACAGACTACAGACTTCATCACCTGGCCTGGGTAATTTATTCAAACCAACATTTGGCGGATCAGGTGCTGAATTTATCCCTGCCGGTGGAGGAAAGTTGACCATTGTTCCAAATTCAGCACGTGTAGCTCTTGAAGTTAAAAATGACGGCTTGGTTTTAGGTACATTCCCTTTCAGTGTAAGGAAGGTTCCTAGACCTACAATCACAGTAAGTGTTAATGGTGCACGAGTAAGTGATGATGTAGTGAAGAAAGGACTTCCCGCTTCTTCGGCAAGACAGATAAATGCCGCCGCACTTGCCGATGATGACTTCAAAGTTACTAATCCAGAAGATGCTAACTTCCGTGTTACAAGTTATGATGTTTTCCTTGCTAATGGTACAAGACCAAAAGGTAGCAAAAAAGGTCTTTCCGGTGCTGCAAACATAGGAGATATTATGCAAAATGCAGAAGCAGGTGACAGGTTACTGATTGTTGTCAATAAAGTTGAAAGAAGAAACTTTAAAGGTGAAATTGAGACTGTTCCCGTTGGAGAATATACCGTATCGATTCCTTTAAGATAGAAATTTAATTTTTTTAAATAAATGAAGAAAATCAAAGTATTATCATTTGTAATTGCGGCTTTTGCTGCTCAGGTGGTATCAGCTCAGGAAAAGTCAGACAATGGCATCAACCCGCTGTCGCTTCGTCCAATCCATGAGTCTAATGTAATGTACAAGCTTACACTTTGGAGAAGACTGGATTTGAACGAAAAGCAGAACCAGCCGCTTTTTGCCAAAGGAGGTGAAATCACCAAACACCTGATTGATGGTGTAAAAGCCGGTGTTTTGGAGCCTTATGACAATGATTCGGTAGCAACCAAAATTACTTTGGAAGAATTTACCAGAAGGTTGACTAAAAAGTTTGAAGGTGGTGGCCTTTCTAAAGAAGAAATCGAAGCCGGTTTTGGCGATGAAGGTACTACAACTGCCGCCGGAGAAGATGACGGATGGGGAGGCGGAGGTTCAGCAACGCCTGCAACTTCACAGGCTAGTGGCGAAACAAAAACCACATCTACTGCTGCTGCGTCTTCAGAAGGTTATGAGCTTTACCCAAGCGATCTTTATATCATTGAAATTAAAGAAGATTGGATTTTTGACAAACAAAGATCTCGTCAATATTTTGATATTCAAACCATTACAATTAAAATTCCAAGTGAATTGTCAGCTGATGGTCTGGAAAAAGAACTGGCATCTTTCAAATACAAAGAACTGGAATCTTATTTCAGGTTAAATCCAAATTGTATTTGGTATAATGCCCAAAACACCGCAAAACACATCAACCTGGCTGATGCCCTTGAATTGAGATTGTTTAACGGAAGAATTATCAAAAAATCAAATGCCGGAAACAAATTCCTTGACGAGATTCATAAATCACCAAAAGCGGCTTTGGAAAAATCTCAGCAACTGGAATATGAATTGATGGAATTTGAAAACAACCTCTGGGAGTTTTAATTCCAAAAAGATATCTCAAAAAAGGTCAGGTTTTGCATCCTGACCTTTTTTATTGTCAATCAATTCGTTTTTAATGCTTTCTAAGCCTTATTTTTGTAAAAAAAACTCTGAAAATGAAATACGATGTTGTGATAGGACTTGAAGTTCACTGCCAGTTAAATACAGCCAGCAAAATTTTTGCTGCCGACCCCAATGTATTTGGAAGTGAACCCAATACCAACATCAGTGTGATTACCCTTGCCCATCCGGGTGTATTACCTAAATTAAACGAAAAAGCAATCTCCTCTGCCATAAAACTCGGGCTGGCATTTAATTGCAAAATAAATCAGTTTAATTATTTCGACCGGAAAAATTATTTCTATCCCGACCTTCCCAAAGGATATCAGGTGTCTCAGGACAAAGAACCGGTTTGTATTGGTGGCAAAGTCGAATTTTTGCTCAAAAAAGGAAAGGTTTTTGAAAAGCATTCAGTGGATTTACATCATATCCACATGGAAGAAGACGCGGGGAAGTCGGTTCATGATGCCGACGACGCCTATACGCTTCTGGATTATAATCGTGCAGGTACTCCCCTACTCGAAATTGTATCCGAACCCTGTATCAAAAGTCCTGAAGAGGCCGCAGGCTACCTGAGTGAAATCAGGAAAATGGTACGTTTCCTGGGCATTAGTGATGGAAACATGGAAGAAGGCTCATTGAGAGCTGACCTGAACGTGTCATTGAAACCCGTAGGAAGCGAAAAATTGGGGACCAAAGTTGAAATCAAGAACATGAACTCTATTAGGTTTCTTCAGAAAGCAGCTGAATATGAAATAGAGCGTCAGTCAGAAATTTTGAATGGCGGAGGCACTGTTTTACAGGAAACCAGAAGCTTTGACCCCGAAAAAGGAAAAACTTTCGGCATGCGTGTAAAAGAAACCATGAACGACTATCGTTATTTCCCTGAGCCCGATTTGGCACCGGTAATTATTTCGGATGATGAGCTGGAAAAGGAAAAGCAAAATATGCCTGAATTGCCTCTTCAACTTTTTGAGAAATATGCCAAATCTTTCGGACTCCTTGAAGAACACGCCTATTTACTTACTGAAGAAAAAGAATTGAGTGAGTATTTTGAAGAAATAATAAAAACAACCTCAAATAAAAAATCAGCTGCCAACTGGGTGCTTAGCAATATCAAAGGAGCCTTGAACGAATCTGGAAAAAGTATTTCTGAATTTGAAATTTCTCCTGAAAAAATTGGTCAGCTGATCAATACAATAGATGATGGAAAAATCAGCAATTCGGCTGCTCAAACGTTAATGAATTTGTTAATCACAAGCCCGGAAAGTGATATCATGCAACTTGCGGAGTCTAATAATCTGATTCAAACAGACGACCAGGATGCTTTGGGACAATGGATCGACGAAGTTTTGGCACAAAATATAGATAAAGTAAATGAATATAAAAAAGGCAAAAAGGGTTTACTGGGTATGTTTGTAGGAGAAGTTATGAAAAAATCAAAAGGCTCGGCAGATCCTAAAAAACTCAATCAATTGCTTTTGGAAAAATTAAAATAAAACAATAGAATGCTTCAAGAAATGAGCAAAAAGATATTACTAATATTGACATTTTTAAGTATTTGGGCATGTAAATCAAATGCTTCTGATACAAAGTATCCCTTGAAAATCACGGGAACAATAACCAATGATGTCTCCGGGAAAATTTATCTCGAAAGATTGAATGACCGAAATATCGGGATGAAAATTGACTCGGTGGCTTTGACAGGGAAGACTTTTAAGTTTGAAACATCAATACCTGAGCCCGGAATTTACCAATTAAACATTGCTAATGAGCAGGTTATAGGACTGATACTAGACGGTGGGGAAATACTTTCAATTGTGGCTGATGGCTCCAGCACCCCTGATAAAGCCGCCACTGCCAACGTTCAGGGTTCTAAAAATATGGCTTTGTTTAACGAGGTTATGGCCGAAATGCAAAAATTTTCAAGTGTCAGAAATACCCTGGAAAGTCAGTTTCAGGGAGCAAAAGGTGAAGCCGACAGAAATAAAATCAGAACGCAATACCAGTCTGCTGAAGTGGAAATGAAGAAAGTCATTTATCCAAAAATTCAGGAACTGGGCACTTCAATGGCAGGAATAATTGCTGCCAACAATTTCCTGAATCCCGAGACAGATTTTGAATACCTTTCCCAACTAAAAACCCGATTGGAACAGGAAGGCAAAAATCATTTTTTTGCAAAAATGTTTATTCAAACTATCAATCAAAAAAGTGTCGGAACGGTAGGCTCCATTGCTCCTGATTTTGAGTTGACTACTTTGGATGGAAAAAAAGTGAAACTTTCCTCCTTGAAAGGCAAAACCGTGGTACTTGACTTTTGGGCTACCTGGTGCGGGCCTTGTATCATGTCTTTCCCCGGAATGAAAAAAGCAGTGGAAAAATACAAAGACCGTGACGATGTGGTTTTTCTTTTCGTAAATACTTTTGAAAGAGTGGCGGAAGATCAGTGGAAAGACCATGTAAATAAGTTTATTACTAACCGCGGATTTTCGTTCATGAATCCGGTGTTGGATATTGGTAATCAAACCTCCATGACTTATGGGGTGGAAGGTATTCCTGCCAAATTCTGCATCGATAAGGAAGGTAAAATAAAACATAAAGGATCGGGTTATCTCGGCAGCACAGAAGCTGTTTATAATGAGATGGTCGAGTGGATAGAAAAATAATCAAAATGAACCCGGTGAGTAGCCGGGTTTTTTATTTATAAAAACACTAATTTTGTAAAAAAACAGAACGGAAATGAAAATAGCCATTGTAGGCTGCGGAAATATGGGAATGGCCTTCGCCAGGTCGTTTATTCAATATGATTTGGTAAAAAAAGATCACCTGCTTTTGATTGAAAAAAGTACTGAAAGATGTGAAACCCTCAAAAAAAGCAAAGAAGGGGTCGTGGTGGATACCATCAATGAATCCGTTGGAGATTCAGACTTGGTGATACTTTCTGTAAAACCCCAGGATTTCAGCTCTGTAGCTTCAGAATTAAAGAATTTTCTAAAACCTGAACAAGTGGTATTGTCAATCATGGCCGGTATCAACATGTCCAGAATCAGAGAAGAACTCAATCATAAACTCGTGGTAAGGGCTATGCCCAATACCCCTGCCATGCTGGGTCAGGGAATCACAGGATTCTGTGCTGCGGAAGGCATCGGATTTTCGAAACTTTTGAAAATTGAAAACCTGATTAACGCCACAGGTCGCTCGGTGTACATCGAAGATGAAAACATGCTCGATGCTGTAACGGCCGTAAGCGGTAGTGGCCCGGCGTATTTTTATTACGTGGTCAAACACATGGTAGAAGCCGCCATGCAACTGGGCTTTGACGAAGGCATGGCCCGCCTTTTGGTAAAACAAACCATGCTGGGCTCCTATCACCTGATCAACAATGCCGAGCAAAGCCTCGACGACCTCATCAAAGCAGTAGCCTCAAAAGGAGGCACCACCGAAGCGGCTCTGAAAACCTTTGGAGAATTTAATGTGGGCGAAGGCATCGAAACCGGAATTATCAACGCTGAAAAAAGAGCCAAAGAGCTTTCTAAATAAGTTTTTTAAACAAATTATATACTCTCAACCTTTACTCAAATTGGTTTTAAATAAATGAAATATACACTCACCATTTTTCTGGCTTTCATTTTGGTATTTTTTGCAAAAGCACAAACCAAACTAAGCTCTACCAACGAGGATTTGGTAAAATTTACTGAAATCAAATCCAATGTTTATGTGCATGAAACCTATTTGGTAACGCAAACCTGGGGAAAAGTACCCTGTAACGGGCTAGTATATATCGTTGGCAAGGAAGCTGTAGTTTTTGACACACCAACAGATAGCATCTCGACAGAGGAACTCTTTAAATCATTGGACAAAGCCGGAATAAAAGTTAAAGCGGTAGTGGTCAATCATTTTCATGATGATTGTTTGGGCGGATTGAAGGAATTTCATAAGAGAAATATTCCAAGTTATGCATCCAATAAAACCCTGGACTTGGCAAAAAAAGACAATGTTGAAATCCCTAAAAATGGCTTCGAAAAAGAAGATAAAATAAAAATTGGTAAAAAGACCATCATAAACTACCAACCTGGCGGAGCTCACACTCACGACAATATTGTAAGTTATATTCCATCAGAAAAGGTGATGTTTGGCGGCTGTATGGTTAAAGAAATGAACGCCGGAAAAGGCTTTTTGGGAGATGCCGATGTAAAAGCCTGGCCGCAGTCCATCGAAAAAGTGAAGGCTAAGTTTCCAAAAGTCGAATATGTGATACCCGGACATGGCCAATATGGAGGAAAAGAGCTGTTTGAATATACTATAAAGCTATTTTCAGAGAAATAAATCAAAGAGCTGATATTTTTTCCTGAATTTTGATCAACTCAGCCTTCATCTCTTTCTGAATCAAAAGTATCTGATCATCTGTATAATTCACCGGGGCATCGTGCTTGTGTTCATGACCCTGGTGATGCTGCTCTTGTTCAAATCCAGGTACTTCAACTATATTTTTTTCTATATCTTCAATCTGCATTTTGAAAATTTGCAAACTATCCTCATTAATTTTTTGTATGGAGGCTGAAGAGAGACTATTCAACAAATTCTCTGTATCATTCAATAAAGTAATAATATCCAAATGTATTTGATGGGCTTCTTCAAGTTTGGGATTAGAATTTTTACATGCCATCAATAAAACAAAAAGGACAATAAATCTGTAAGTTTTCATTTTAAATATTATTATTGCAACAATGTTGCAAATGTAAAAATATAAATATATGAAAAGTAAAGTTTTCCTTTTTTTTCTTCTGGTAAATTCTTTATTAATAATAGCCCAGGAAATTCCTGTTCAAAAAATAAATTGGGGAACACTGAGAGACGTAAAATTTACCAGAAAATTTAACCAGGAATATCAATTAGATTTCTACTATCCCACTTTTGGCAACAATCTTTTAAAGCTTCAAGGTAAAATCGTTGAAATCAAAGGATATGTAATTCCGGTTAATCAAAATGTTTTTGTACTCTCAGCAAAACCCATGGCCTCTTGTTTCTTCTGTGGCGGCTCGGGCCCCGAATCAATAGTGCAACTTGATTTTTCGAAAAAAAACCGGTTTAACACAGATCAAGTAATTACGGTAAAAGGAAAGCTTAGGTTAAATGCCGACAATGTTGATGATTTGAATTATATCCTGGACAATGCCAGTTTAGTTCAGATTAATTAAAACAATACAACCAGGTATTATAATATTTTTTGCAACAATGTTGCATAATTAAATTACAGGTAATTATATTTGCAACATTGTTGCATTTATATAATTATGAAAACTTATCTCAAGTCCGATTGGTTGGGTATAGCCAGTGCATCACTTTGTGTGGTGCATTGCCTGTTTACACCTTTTCTTATTTTCTTAGCCACAAACTTTTCCTGGTGGCATGATGTATCGTATTTGTTCTTGCTTATCAGTTTTTTTGCAGCATATGAGGCCTCCAAACACACCGACAATAAGAAAGCCCTTGGCATTATATGGTCAAGTTTCGCCCTACTTTCAGTATGCGTAATTTTCGAAGATGATTATCGCATCCTTCACGAAATAAGTTACTTAGCCAGCTTGGGCTTAATAATTGGTCATATTTATAACCTGCGTTATTGCAAAAAGTGTAATCATGAATAAAAAATTACCCGTAACCGTGCTTTCCGGCTTTCTTGGTGCCGGAAAAACAACCTTGCTCAATCACATTCTTCACAACAAAGAAGGCCTAAAAGTGGCAGTGATAGTTAATGACATGAGTGAAGTAAATATAGATGCTGCCCTGGTCGAAAAAGAAAATACGCTTTCACGAACAGAGGAAAAATTGGTAGAAATGAGTAATGGCTGTATCTGTTGCACACTTCGTGAAGATCTGATGATTGAGGTAGAAAAACTGGCAAAAGAAAAACGTTTTGATTATCTCCTTATTGAATCTACTGGAATTTCAGAACCTGTACCTGTGGCTCAGACCTTCAGTTTTGTGGACGAAGAAAATGGCATTGACCTTTCAAAATATGCCCAAATTGACTGCATGGTGACTGTTGTAGATGCATTCAACTTTGGAAAAGACTTTGGTTCGGCCGATAATATCTGGCAACGAAATCTCAATGATGACCCCAATGATACCCGAACCATCGTAAATCTTTTAACCGATCAAATCGAGTTCGCCGACATCATAATTCTGAATAAAACTGACCTTGTCAGTCCGTATCAAGTGGGTGAACTCAAGGCTATCATCAAATCTCTAAATCCGGTAGCCAAAATTATTGAATCAAGTTTCGGAAAAGTACCCGGTAATGAGATATTAAACACCGGATTGTTTGATTATGAAAAAGCAGAAAACGCTGCCGGTTGGATTAAAGAGCTCGAAAACCGAAACAAAGGCATAGCTCATACGCCCGAAACTGAGGAATATGGTATAAGTAGTTTTGTTTTTCGAGACAAAAGACCATTTCATCCTGAGAGATTTTGGAATTACATAGGTGAAGAATGGCACGCAGGCATCATACGCTCAAAAGGACTGTTTTGGATTGCATCGCGTCCTGATGAAGCTCTCAACTGGAGTCAGGCTGGAGGTTCATTAAGAGCCGAAAGTGCCGGAGTTTGGTGGGTAAGTATGACTTTTAGAGAGCGGTCACAATATGCATCCTTTCTGCACAATCAGCAGCAAATTGAAAGCCGCTGGGACAAACGTTTTGGTGACCGACAAAATGAGTTGGTTATTATCGGTCAAGACCTCAATGAAGACCTGATTTGTCTGGAACTCGAAAAATGCCTTTGTACTGAAGAAGAAATTTTAAAAATGGAAAGCGGAGGAAAATTTATAGACCCATTTCCAAAAATATAAACAATTAACCAAAGAAAATAAGATGTATTTCAAAAAACTACTCACGTTCTTACTTTTAATTTCAACAGTTTCATTTGCTCAAACTTTCTAAATCTTAACTAGTAATTTCTTAGACAAAGAAATTGATGGAGCGGGGCTGCGATTAATCTTCCGACCATCTATGTTTTTTTTAATTTGAGCGAAGAGGTCATCAAAAATCACAACCTACTGAAAAATGTCATAAAAAAACATCATTTCAAAGTAACTTCAATAGAATAGTGGCATTTTAAATATGTGAACAATATGATTTTTGAACAGCTTGATATTCCTATTGAAAACCTGGAATTTTCGATTTAAAAATTAAAAGCTTTTCATATTGTTACAGTAAAACAATTAGCAATATTTATGGTTATAATAAGGAAAGAGTTTATCCTTGGAAAATGTTATCAATTAATATTAAAACTTTTTGATAAAACTTGTACTTCCTATTTTATGACCAATATCTTCTGATTAATACTGTATCTGTCAAATAAATATGTAAATAGTAAGTACCACTCTGAATCAATCGGGGCAACAAAAAGTCTGTTTCAGGGTTTGAAATATTATTTTCTTCCGTAATAACTCTACCCAATGCATCCACCAATTCAAAACGCCAACTATTTTCTATCTGGCCGTTTACTTTAATTTTAACACCTGTATCTGTTGGATTTGGGCTAATGCTGGCCGAAATTCTTTCCGATGAATTTAACTCAATACCCAAAATGGTCGTAGAAGGTGGTGAAATGATAATACTCGCACTACCAACCAATTTATCAGAAAGCTCATTGAGGTAGCACTCTAAATTTGTGTAGCCTTCCACCCCTGTAAATTTCTTTGAAAGTTGGGTGCCATTGTGATCTTGTGAATTGGGATTCAAGCCATTGGCAGTTTCCCAGGTGTCGGGCATCCCGTCATTGTCGGTATCAGTTGGAGCAAGGGGCTGCGTGGTAAAATCTAATTGAAACGCATCATTGAAATAGTCTGTACCGTTGATCGGCTGTGTATTGATAGCATTCTGTATAATTGGAGAAAATAACCTTCTGTCCATAGGATCACGCGGAAAAGCACCCACATTTTTAGTGGCATATTCTCTAAGATCAGTAGCTGTAGTGAGTGAAATTGGTGGAAAAGCAATTCGAATATTCCTTTTTTGTGCCGAACCCAAATTGGTGTTGGGGGCATTCTGATTGAAATCATCGCAGCAATAAAACAATTGATAGTCAGAATATTGAGCATATCTGCTCATCTTATTTCCAGAAACGAAAAGATTGTTGTTGACATTGTTCAGAAAATCTGACGAAGCCATCGGGCCATTAAAGGAATTACGGACAACCGAATAATTATTCGTAAAATTCATGTTTATTCTAAAATTCTGACAATCGCTACCGCCTGAAGTGCAGGAATTATACCAGGTCTGAATCTGCTGATCCCAAAGTAAATTAGAAGTGATTTCAATATTGAGCGGATTTGAACTACAATAGGGCGATTCGCAGGAAATTTCAGGAAACCGACCTCCTATCCTGTTCCAAACATTGTGATGAATGCTGATATTGTCCTGCTGATGATTGGCCACAGAATAATTGAGCAACATCCCACCTAGATAAAAATGCTCTCCCAAAGTTTCAGAAAGCATACAGTTTTGAACCGTAATATTTCGGGAATGAGAAATTTGCACACTTTCGTCAATGGCATTTGCAAAAGAACAATGGTCAACAATTACATTGCTTGCACCATCGAGCCGAAGGCCATCATCGAGTACATAGCCCTGATTGGGTAAGGTTTGGGTAGGTTTTGGTCTGGAACGAAGATGACGGATAATTACATTTCTGGAAACTGTATTTTGTTCATAAATTTCATCCAGAATGATTCCCCGTACGATAATTCCACCAGGAGAAGTTTGTCCGGCAATCGTCACATCACCTTTAAAAACCTCCGCAGCACAGGGAATCACCCCACTCACTTTAAACAAAATATACTTTGCCCCTGACTGATTGAGTCCATATTGCAATGAACCCACGCCTGAGCAATTTAGGTTAGTGACATAATAAACGCTGCCACCACGCCCACCAGTCGCATTTGCACCGAAGCCCTCCGCTCCTGGAAATGAAGGGATGGTTTGTCCATAACAACTTGTTTTCAATAAGATTAGAAAAAAGATAAGGAGGTTTTTCATGGCTATTTTGAATTTTTAGATTCGAGAATCAGGCTATTTTTTAGTATGGATTTCATTTCAGCTAATTCTCTTTCTAAAGCATTGATTCGTTGATTTTGCTCTTTAAGGGCTTCTACCAAAACCGCCGACATGTTGGCATAAGCCACTGACTTAAAGCCTTTTGAATCAGTATTTACCAATTCAGGAAATACTTTTTCCATTTCCTGGGCGATGAATCCGATTTGAGTGTTTCCACCATGACTTTCATTTTTCCAGTCAAAATAAACCCCTCTAATCTGATCAATCTTTTGTGAGGCATTGTTTATTGGCTGAATATTTTTCTTCAAACGAAAATCCGAGGATTGGGTAAGTGTCCCTGCAAGAATAGCATTGCCATCGCCCCTAAGGGATAATACATCGGAAGCATTGGGTACATAGTAGAAATTAAATTGTGAACTGGTAGCGTCTGCACCTTTGTTAGCTGCCTGGTGCCAACCATCCCCATTGATATTTCGGAAGCTTATCCGGGCATAATCATTTTCTTTTTCTTCGAGCAGTAACTGGAAATTATTGGTAGCATTTGAATTAGCTAGAAATTTACCGGCAACACTGGTACGGCCACCAGATACTTCAGAGATTAAACCAAAAGTATCTCCATTTCCCGTAGAAAGGCTTTTTATTCCTATATTAAAACCACTTGAGCCTAATACTTCTGAATTGACTCCAATTCTATCCCCTGTACCGCCACCCAAATTTAAAGCGACAAAATGCCCCGCCTCTACCGAACCAGATCCAAGATTTTCGGCACTTACATATGCCCCGTATGCATTATTGCTGGTTAGGGTTGAGGTTTCTCCAAAAAAAGCATATCGAGGGTTTGACGATAAAACATTATAAGAATTAACTGAACTCAATATCCCATACTGACTACCCAATCCGTCAGTTTCAACTGAAAAGAAACCACCAACATTTTCAAAATTCCCTAATCCTCTTGCCAATCCCACCACACCATAATTGCTACCACTCCCTGATGATTGTCCCATAATTGCCATATTCATAGCTAAAGAGTTATTGGCCAGCGACCCTATTCCAACTAATTGTCTTGTGGTTGGAATATTCCCGGTTGTAACAAATTGGGTAGAGAACGCTGCCCCTGAATATAAAGCCGGATTAGGAGAAGACGGAATCCCGGCTATTTTCTGAATAGCATCAGTTCCTCCGGGGTCTGATGTTATAGAATTTTGAGCAAATAAACCTAAACTTGACACACCTGAAATCAAAACTAATAGTAACCTTTTCATAGCTGTTTTAGAGTAATATGATTTTTTCCAAAACTAGCCAACACACCGTAAAAAGACCTTGCACTTGCACGTCAAAAACACGGACAAAAACGTCAAATCAAATTTTTAGTGAATTCAGAGGGGCTTTCCCCAAAGTATTTTTTAAAAAGGCGAGTAAAATAGGCAGGATCTGAGAAACCTAAAGCATAAGCAATCTCCGATACATTAAATTCATTTTTAAGTAACATTTTAGCTGCCTCTTCCATTTTTATTGTTGTAATGAAATTCGTTGGGGTAGTATCCAATTTCTCTTTAAAAATCCGTTGAAGCTGGCGTACACTAATGGCCAATTCATCGGCTAATTGGGCAGAACTAATATTTTGATCAAGTTTCGTTAAAATGAACAGCTTAGCTTGATTAATAAAAGCATCATCCGGTGAAAGAACATTTTTTTCTACTCCCAAAAATGAATTTAGCTTAGATTGATCAGAAAGGCTTTTAGGTTGAATATGTCGAAGTTTATAATTTTGTCTAACCAAAATGATTAAAAAAAGCAAAAACAATCCAAGAATTACCAGACCCAAAAACCACCAATAGGTAGCCAGGTATCGATTGAATATTTTCCAGTAAGAAGGTTGCCCTTTTAGGATGGCCAAGGTCCAGTTATTTGGAAAGCCAAAATCAGTTTTTCTATTGATATTCTGAAAAGCATATGCCGGAATCGTGTCTTTTTCACTTAGTGGTCTGATGTCGATATACTCATCGGCATCATTCATGCACACATCAATTCTGAAAGTTTGACCTTTAAGTGGGCGAATCCCCAAAGCAGTCCATGCAATTCGAAATTCAATTACATAACCTGAATCAATATCATTTTCCTTATTAATAGTACCTTCAAAATTAGTCGCAAAATCCATAATAAAGTGATTCGTAACGGTATCTTTTGGTACTTTATAGTCCTCAACTTTCAAAAGATATTTATCTCCACCTCTAAACACCGTCAAGTTTCCCATGAAGTCAATAATTAGTTGATAATCATCCCCATCCATTGATGTTTTACTATTATTCCGGGTATCAATATAAAACTCTATTCCATCATTAAATGTAAGCCGGGGGCTACCACTTTTGTCTTTGGCAAGGTCAGTGAGGTGCTTATCTTTTACCTGAAAAACACCATAGAGATAGGTTTCATCAAAACCAAAATCATAGCGAAGAAGGTTAGAAGATTTCACTTGGTGTGAAGTCTGCCGAAAAGAATATTTTAGTGATGGCCAATCACTTAAGTCGCCATCAACTTTGGATGAATTGTCTTTATAGTTAATCCAAATCTGTGCTTTTATGGAGAAAAAAGACAAAAACAGTAAAAAGAAAAGCGACTTATTCATGTGATAGTTTTAGGCTTGCCAAAACTACATTTTTTTTGCAAAAAAAATTAAAATAAAAGAAGCATTTTAAACTAAAAGGACCAAAGCATAATCTTATTCATTCTAAAGATTGAAGTCATCAATTTTGTTTTTGTTTTACTATGATTAAAACAATATTTTAAATTCATCAAAAAATATTCAATCAACTCTTGGAAATAATAAAATATTTTATTCACTTTGCAACACAAAGTACTTTTACAACAACCCTTACGGGTTTTATTTTTTGTAATCTTACTTTGTTTTTCAAAGTACTTTTAATCTAAATATTATGAAAAACTTTAAGCTCCTCTCATTTTACGGCTGTCTTACGGTGTATTATTTCTTTTTTTGGAGAGAAAATATCGGCATTAACCTGTTTATTTTTAACCTCTTGCTCCTGTCCTTAAGCTTTATTTATCTACCCAAAACCTATAAAACATTCGCTCTGCTTGTTGTAGGTATTTTATCGTCTTTAGCCGTAGTATTAGTAAATTCTGACTTTAGTATTATTATCAACTTACTGGTGATGAGCATAGTACTAGGCTACGCCGCATTGCCGTCGATAAATTCAGCAGTGAGTGGCGGTCTGGCATTTGCGGTGAGATTACTCCTGAGTTTCAGATATATTACCGAGCCCATCTCGCAGTTATTTGAAAATTTCGCTCCACGAAATGTACTTCTAAGTAAAGTATTGAAAGGACTAAAAATCAGCATCATACCTGTAATTTTATTTATCATATTTTTGATAATTTTCCAAAACGCCAATCCAGTTTTTGAAGAAAAAACAATATTTCTTAAAGATATTATCACTTTGTTTTTTGAAAAATTTCCATCCTTTTCTATCCAAAGAACCCTATATACGTTCTTCGGATTCATAATATTGAATGCCATCTTTTTTAAGCACGAAATCGGATTTGCCCGGGACTTTTTAACTAATAAGGAAGTAAAACTTTATCGTGAAACAGCTTCAAAATCTACCAATTTATATCTGACCGCATTTTCCACAATGGTATTGCTCAATATTTTGTTGTTTTTCGTAAATATGATTGACATTGAATATTTATGGCTCAATTTGGAAGGCACCACCGCACCTCAAATGTCAAAGCTGGTTCATTCAGGCACTTACTTGCTCATATTCAGCATCTTACTTTCAATAATAGTGTTGATTTTCTTCTTCAAGGGAGAGCTCAATTTTCATAAAAATCAAAAAAGACTTGCCCTGCTTTCGTTTTTGTGGATTGGCCAAAATGTACTTCTCCTGATCTCGGTGTTTATCAGAAACTATAAATACATCGAAATGTATGGCCTTACTCGCAAGAGAATCGGCGTGGGAGTATTTCTCATCATTACCCTCATTGGCTTGATTACAATGACTCTGAAAATCTACAAAAAACTCAATTTAAGGTATATACTTATTTCAAATTCCTGGGCTCTCATGGCTTTGGGTCTGCTATTGAGTTTTATTAACTTTGATGCAATCATCGCTGAAAACAACCTAAAAAGACCTGATTGTGATCTGAATTATGTTAAAAGCTTATCGGTGAGGGTTTTGCCTGTCATCAAAAAATATCATCCTGATTTTAAAGACGAAGAGATGGTTTTCCTAAAACTCTATAAAAGTGACCAGGAAAAATATACATGGCTATCGTGGAATTTTGCCGACTATCAATTCAATCAATTTCTAAATACCACAAAGCCATGAACCTGAAGTATCTCATTATTACAATAATTTTATTTATTACCGAAACCCTCATTGCCCTTTTCGTGCATGATAGTTTCGTCCGGCCATTTTTTGGGGATTTTCTGGTGGTGATTTTGATGTATTCTTCTTTCAGAATATTCACCTCCAACATCATTAAAACGGCTTTCTTTTGCCTTTCCATAGCCTATATTATTGAAATGCTCCAATATTTTAAGTTTATTGAAATCACCGGATTGATTAAATACAAGGTGTTGGCCATTGTAATCGGAAACAGTTTTGCATGGGGTGATATTTTGGCTTACACATTAGGAATATTAGCGATTCTGATATTTGAATACTCCTTTTTATGGCAATTTCTTTTACCATCATATTTCAAACCCACAAAACACTGACAAACAATGGAATATTTTGTAAAAACTGATTCAGTAGTCAGGAAAATCTGGTCTGATGCCGACTGCATTCTGTTTATTTTCGGAGCTTGTGCCGGAGAATTTGCCCTTCACAAATCTGTTGACTGGTTGTTTTTTACCGGAAAACTACCAAATGACCCTATCGGGAGGTTGTTTTCGACGGTGGCTTATGCCCAAAAAATCATTTTTGAGGAGAAATCAAAAGCAGAACAAACTTTGAGCATGATGAAAAACATCCATGTCAATGTTGAAAATAGCCGTGGTTTTACAATACCTAACTTGGCCTATCAGGATGTGCTCTACATGCTTATCGAATACACTATTTCTGCAACTGAGCTGCTAAATCATACACTTCCTCTGGCTGAAAAGGAGGAAATATTTGAAGTATTCCGTCGGGTCGGAGACAAAATGGGAATAAGCGATTTGCCGGAAAATTTTGAAGACTGGAAGAATCTCAGAACCAAAAGCCTGAAAACTAATTATTTAAGAAGCAATTTTAGTGATCAACTTTTTGAAGCTTACCGAAATAATCTGGGTATTGTCAGAAATTGCATCATGCTGGAAGTTCAAAAAGAACTTCTCCCTATTGAACTCAAAGAAATAAAACCCATCGAAATGCATTCATTTTTTAAGCCTGTGATAATGTTCTATGCTAAAATCAGACGGTTTAAGCCTTTCTCAATCTTAAAATTTGTCTTGTTGCCAAAAGTTCACAGTAAAACTTTGAGGACTTTTCATAAAGCACCCTTTTTATGAATTCCTTTTTAAAAATGAATTTCTAAATTAACTCAAATTAGAATACACTTTCCCGAAGGATTAATATTGAAAATAACCTGAGTTAAATTTTAAAATTCCAAAAACCTAAAAATTGCTTTCTCATTGTTTTCAAATTCCAAAAAATATCACTTTATTGAGTAATATTTTGATAAAACCTTGAATAAGATAATCGTAGTCGGCAGCTCAAATACCGACATGGTGGTAAAAGCCCAAAAACTACCGGCACCCGGAGAGACTGTTCTGGGTGGCCAATTTCTGATGAATGCCGGTGGAAAAGGTGCCAATCAGGCAGTGGCAGCCGCCAGATTAGGAGGAAAAACCGTCTTTGTTTGTAAAGTTGGTAATGACATTTTTGGGGACCAGGCCCTAAAGCAATTTGATACTGAAGGAATAGATACTTCATTTATTTTCACTGATCCTGATTTACCCTCCGGCGTAGCTTTGATAAATGTAGATGCCAAAGGCGAAAACAGTATCACCGTAGCCTCCGGTGCCAATGGTTCGCTTTCTATCGAAGAGATAAACAAGGCCAGTTTAGTCTTTCAGAGTGGAGATATATTATTAGCCCAGCTCGAAACTCCAATTGAAACGGTAGCACATGCTATAGAAACTGCATCAAATTATGGCCTAAAAACTATTCTGAACCCGGCCCCGGCAGCAGAATTGCCTGAAGAAATATTCAGCAATCTTTTCGCAATTACTCCCAATGAAACAGAAGCAGAAATCCTGACCGGAGTAAAAGTAACAGATATGGATTCGGCACGGGAAGCCGCAGATGTCCTGATTTCGAAAGGGGTGAAAAATGTAATTATCACACTTGGCTCGAAAGGTGCATTTTTGAAATCTGACAGTTTTGATGGAATGATAGCCACCGAGAAAGTTTCGGCTATGGATACTACCGCTGCTGGTGACTGCTTTAACGGAGCACTTTCAGTTGCGATTTTGGATGGAAAAACTATGGAAGAGGCGGTGGCTTTTGCCTGTAAAGCTGCATCAATCTCGGTCACCCGAATGGGAGCTCAGGCTTCGATGCCATACAGGAACGAGCTTTTTTAGGCTGACATCATTCAACTTTTGGCAAAAGAATATTTACTAAAATAATTTTGAATAAAATATGAGAAAAATATTTACCCTGTTTTTGATTTCCATTTCACTCAATATCAATGCCCAAAATGCCAGACAAAAAGTGATTTTTGATTGTGATATGGGTGATGATATTGACGATGCTTTTGCTTTGGCGACACTACTGACCCATCAGGATAAATTTGAGATTTTAGGCATAACCACCTGCTATGGCCGGACTGATGACAGGGCAAAAGTAGTGCTAAAAATGCTCTATGAAACCGGACAGGGGCACATTCCTGTCGCATTAGGTCGAAATACTTCTAATATTGATGCAAGAGCCAATTGGTATGCAGAGCAATATTACTGGGCACAAGGCTTTGAAAAGCTAAAACCAATCAAACAGTCTGCTGCAGATTTCATCATCGAAAATATCAGGAAATACCCCAAGGAGGTCATTGTGATTTCGGTAGGACCTGTCACCAATATGGCTGATGTGATAGACAAGGATCCTCAGGCTTTGAAACTGGCAAAAAAGATTTATGCCATGTTTGGTTCGTTTTATGTAGGCTACAACACCACCGCCGAAATCCATGCAGAATGGAATGTAAAAGTGGACATTCCGGCTTCTAAAAAATTTGTAAACTCAGGGGCAGATATCGTATATGCTGGTCTTGACGTAACCGCTATGGTTAAACTCGACAAAACCAAAAGAGATTTGTTACTCATGCGACAGTCACCTCTGACCAATGCATTGAGTGCTTTATATGTACTTTGGGGCAACGAAACCCCTACCCTATTTGACCCTGTGGCCATTGGTATGATCATATTTCCTGAGCTTTTTAAAACCAAAAAAATCCATACCTATGTGGATGACAAAGGTTTTACCAGGGTAGATGAAACCATACCGCCTAATGCAGAAATCGGCATTGGAATTGATACCAACGAGTTTTTGAAAAGACTGATGAAGGGATTTTTATTACAAAATATGGAAAGGAAAGATTGATTTGATTGACGATTGATTCGATTAACGATTAATTCGATTAACGATTTACGATTAACTTGATTAGCTTTTGATTCGATTAATAATTTAAGTTTGAGATAGAAACGAAAGTGCTTTTCAAATAACAATATTTAGTACAAAAAATCATAAAATTTAACTCCGTAGGAGTGAAATGATTATAGAATAAAAATTACATCCACCACCAAATACAAGGTATTTTTTTTACATCGAAAAAATTAAAATAATTATTATTTCAAAAGAAAAAACAGAATTTATAATTATATGAAAGTATTAAGATTAGCGTTTGCATTTCTTTTTTTAGGGAATATGGGTTTTGGTCAGCAAAAAACCTTAACCCTTACCAATGCACAGTTAAAAGATAAAATCATGGGTGGTTGGGCCGGACAGACCATCGGGGTGACATTTGGGGCTCCTATGGAATTTCGATACAATGGCACTATCATTAACGAATACCAGCCCGTGCCCTGGTACGATGGCTATTTAAAGAAAACCATGCTAGGGAATCCGGGAGTGTATGATGACCTTTACATGGATTTAACTTTTGTGGAAGTATTTGAAAAAGAAGGTCTAGATGCACCAGCAGAATCGCACGCCAAAGCCTTTGCCAATGCGGGGTATGCCCTCTGGCACGCCAATCAGGCCGCCAGATACAATATTTTACACGGAATCATGCCTCCGGCGTCCGGTGAATGGCACAATAATCCCCATGCCGACTGCATTGACTACCAAATTGAGTGCGATTTCTCTGGCTTAATGTCACCAGGTATGCCCAATACCGCTTCCAAAATTTCAGACAAAATAGGGCATATCATGAATTCGGGCGATGGTTATTATGGTGGAGTTTTTCTGGGTGCTTGTTATACACTGGCATTTACTTCAAGCGACATCAAATACATTATCAATGAAGCACTTAAGACCATACCCAAAGAAAGTAATTATTACAAATGTATAGCCGATGTAATCGCTCTTCACAAAGCCAATCCTACTGATTGGAAAAAAACCTGGTATGCCCTGCAAGACAAGTGGGCTCAGGATATCGGTTGCCCGGATGGTGTTTTTGCTCCTTTCAACATCGATGCCACCCTCAATTCTGCCTATGTGGTTCTAGGTTTGCTTTATGGCAATGGCGATTATTCCCAAACCATGGAAATCACTACCCGTTGCGGTCAGGATGCCGACTGTAATCCCTCCTCAGCAGGTGGTATTCTGGGTACTGTTTTAGGATATTCCAAAATTCCTGATTATTGGAAACTGGGACTTAAAGAAATAGAAGATATCGACTTCAAATACACAACAATCTCATTGAATGACGTGTACGAAATAGGATTTAAGCATGCCTTGCAAAATATAGAAAGAAATGGCGGGAAGATTTCAGGCGAAAAAGTTACGATTTCACTTCAGGCACCGTTACCCGTAAAAATGGAAAAAAGTTTTTCGGGGATTTATCCGATTGATAAAATTTATGTTAACCAGAGCCTTAAAAACGAATACAGTTTTGATTTTGAAGGAACGGGTTTTGTGGTAAAAGGTGAAACAGCTAAGTGGGCCTCTGAAAGTCCATACGCTTTTAATGTGGAAGTTTATCTGGATGGAAAACTACTTGAAACCGCTAATCTACCCACAAGTTTCAAAGATCGCCGCCATGAAATCGCCTGGAAATATGAATTACCAAAAGGAAAACATACTGTAAAATTAAAATTGCTCAATCCCGACAAAGAGCTTGACATCAGGCTGTGGGATATTTTGATTTACAGTGATCAGGCAAATGATTTTACCAGTCAGAATGTATATCGGTTTGGACCTCAAAAATTATTTCCTAAAAAGAATTGAAAATCGCTGCCCCAACCCCAAAGGGGCGATTTTCAATTCTAAATTAAATTTACTCTGATTCGTTATAAGAAAAGGTAAAATATAAAATAAATGTTCTTTTAAATCACAAAATAGTCCGTTTGAAAAATTTGATTTAAGAAATTTTTCTAGGAGGTATATTTTGATCAAATTTTTCAAGAGGATCATTATTTTGTGAATGTTTTTTTGCCTACTTTTTTTCAAAAAAAAGTAGGTTCCCGCCGAAAAGGCGACGAAAGGTTGTTTTTAGAGGGAAATTTGTTTTCACTACTTAAAAAATCTAATTTATGTTTATCATTGAAAATTATTCAACCGCCGTTCTATTTTGTTTCGTTACTATGCTTTGCTGGGGCTCATGGGCCAATACCCAGAAACTAGCCTCCGAAGGCTGGAGATTTGAGTTATTTTACTGGGACTACGTTATTGGAATATTAATCACCAGTTTGCTTTTTGCATTTACTTTAGGGAGTATGGGAGAAGGCGGACGCAGCTTTCTTGCTGACTATCAACAGGCTGAGGCTTCCAATATCAGGTCGGCTCTGATTGGTGGAGCGGTATTCAATGTGGCCAACATATTGCTGGTAGCAGCCATATCCATTGCCGGGATGTCGGTAGCTTTTCCGGTTGGAATCGGACTTGCATTAGTGGTTGGAGTGATTGTAAATTACCTCGACAATCCTTTGGGCAATTCCACTTCGCTTTTTCTCGGAGTGGCATTGGTGGTTGCTGCCATATTGCTCAATGCCCGTGCATATAGAAATATGTCAATCGGTTCCACAGTATCTACCAAAGGACTTGCCCTGTCAGTCATTGCAGGTTTATTGATGGGTTTGTTTTATAAATATGTGGCCAACAGCATGTTTCCCGACTTCACAAATCCTCTCCCGGGAAAATTGAGTCCTTACACCGCAGTGGTAATTTTCGCCACCGGGATATTCCTGAGCAATTTTGTAATTAATACGGCCTTGATGTACCGCCCATTTGTAGGCTCACCGGTTAGCTTTAAAGACTATTGTAATGGCAATCTCAGAAGTCATTTGATGGGAATTCTTGGCGGCTCCATCTGGTGTATCGGCATGTCTTTCAGTATTTTAGCTTCCGACAAAGCCGGTGCAGCCATATCATATGGACTGGGGCAAGGAGCTACTATTGTTGCGGCAATTTGGGGAATTTTTATCTGGAAAGAATTCAAAGACGCTCCCAAAGGCACTTCTACCCTACTCAACATCATGCTTCTGTGTTATTTGGTAGGCTTGGGAATGATTATTATGGCGAGATGAGATATTTTTTTTCATTTTTTCCCAATTATTTTTCAAACACCTTTAGTATATTTTTGTCTATAAATCAAAATTCTTTGGTCTTTGAGTAATAGAAGCCTTCTCTATAGCTCAAAATTTCGCCTTTTTTGAGCTATAGATTCAATGATTTGTTAATTTTTTAACTCTTGATTGAAAAATACGCCAATTTCATTTAAAAAAATCAAATATCTTAACAAGAATAATAATCCAAAATACCTTCATTCATTTGAAAAAAATACCTATTTTTACTTTTTCAAAAGAAAAATATTCTATGAATGATATAGATCCGGTCGATTTAAAGATTTTAAAACTTCTTGAAAAAGACGGTTTGATGACCAACAGGCAAATTGCAGCTGAACTAAATCTGACCACCACACCAGTACATGAACGAATCAAAAAACTTCGCAGAGAAGGCTATATCAACAAATACACTATTGAACTCAATCCCAAAAAGCTTAACAAAAACCTGATAGTTTTCTGCAATGTATCGCTCAAAGAACATGCTCAGGAGTTTTTGACACAATTTGAAAGGGATATCCAGTCGGTGCCGGAAGTGGTTGAATGTTACTGTGTATCAGGAGGTTCTGATTTTCTTTTAAAAGTAATTGTGGCTGATATGGAGCAATACAAAGACTTTATTCTGAACAAACTCGCAGCTATTTCCAATATTGGAAGTGCCCAGTCTCATTTTGTAATTACAGAAGCGAAACAAGCCTCTATAATCAGTGGCTAAGCTTTCTCTTTTTACTGGAAAATAGTTTTTTCAAAATCCAAACTACAAAAAGCACTGCCAATACTCCCATAAGCAAGGGAATCCAGATTGATATAAGAGAAATAAAAGCAGAAAGCAGATTTTCAATCGTACTAAAAAAGGGGTTGCCAAATCCGGCGGTGAATTTGGTGGAACCAAGCCTCAGAAGTGTTGTTCCGGATTGTATCGTACCGGCCACACCTCCTCCGGCAAGGAGTCCAAGCCCCCATTGCAGCACAGGATCATCGATTTTCAGAAACTGAGTGGTGAGTAAAGTCCCCGCCACAACAGAAGCTGGCAGAGCAATCGAGTCAAGAATATTATCTATAAATGTGATATAATATCCACCAATTTCGGCAAGGGTGGCTACAACCAATATCATGGTGGCCTGGTTGCTAGCCATCCAAGCGAAGTTTTCACTTAATGAAACCAGACCAAACTTTGCGGCCAGATTGGAAACCAGCAAAGGAATGAAAATTCTGAAACCGCTTCCGGCACTCAAAGCCACTCCAAGCAATAGTCCGGGTATCCATTGCAGCCAGTTTTCCATAATAATTATAGAATATTCATGGTTTGCTCTTTGATTTTTTCGAGCTCATCTTTCATTTGCACTACCAGACGCTGAATCACAGAATCATTGGCTTTTGAACCTATGGTGTTGATTTCACGGCCGATTTCCTGAGCAATAAAATTGAGCTTTTTGCCATTAGAAAGCACTTCCAGCTCATTTTTGAAGTAAGTCAAATGGTTTTTTAACCTTACTTTTTCTTCCGAAATATCAAATTTTTCTAAATAATAGATCAACTCCTGCTCAAAACGATTTTTATCAAAATTCTCATTATTGATAAAATCAGCCATTGATTTCTCTATCCTTTCCCGGATTTGTGGTAACCTTTTAGGATCCTGTTCTATTACCAAAGTCAACAAGCCGTCAATCACGTCGATATATTCTGCAAATTTTACTTTTGTGATCTGACCTTCCTGAGCCCTGAATTCCTTGCAGTGCAATATTGCATTATTTACCACACTTAATATTAGCTTCCATTCTTCTTCCGTCTCTTCCGAACTTACATTAGCATTATTATAGGCATTTGGCATTAAAGAAGCCATTCTGAGCACTTCAGTGGGTGATGCATCAAATCCAAGCTCTTTGGCCGTTTGCATCAAATCCTTAAAGTACGCTTTTACCAATGGTCTGTTGATGGTAGTTCCTGCGGCTTCTTCATCTTTTGGCACTACATTCAGGGTAAATTCTATTTTTCCTCGCTCCAGTTCTTTTTGCAACAGGTTTCTTATCTCAATTTCTCTGTTGGAAAATGCCCTGGGCAAACGACAATATGTATCCGTAAACTTAGAGTTTAAAGTTTTGATTTCTACCGAAATACCAATTTTGTCTGTTTCTATGGATGCCGAGCCAAAGCCGGTCATTGATTGAATCATAAGGTGCTTTTTACTTTTCTGTAAAACTACTCAATATTTCAGAAAGGGTTTTAAACCAAGCTTAAAAATTGTAATTTTGCAGGCTAATTATTAAAAATATGGACGTACTCAACCAAATAAGTCAAAAAATTGCTCAAACCATTGCCGAAATTTATGGTGTAAATGAGGAGGTTACATTGCAACCCACCCGCAAAGACTTTGAGGGAGATTACACTTATGTTTTTTTTGGATTGGTAAAATCCCTGAAAAAATCACCTCCAGAAATAGGCAACGCACTGGGTACTTACCTCTTGGAGAATTTTGAAGATTTTGAAAGCTACAATGTGGTACAGGGTTTTTTGAACCTAAAATTGAAAAATAGTTTTTGGTTAGCTGTCTTCAAAAATGTGATTTCGGAAAATATTGTAATGGAAATTCCGGAAAATGCACCGGCAGTAATGGTGGAATATTCCTCACCAAATACCAACAAACCATTGCATTTAGGGCATTTAAGAAATAATTTTCTTGGTTATTCGGTTTCCGAAATTCTGAAAGCAGCCGGATACAATGTAACCAAAGCTTGTCTGGTAAATGATCGCGGGATCCATATTTGCAAGTCGATGATCGCATACAGCAAATTTGGAAATGGAGAAACGCCTGAATCCGGTGGTTTGAAAGGAGATCATTTGGTTGGAAAATATTATGTCGAATTTGACAAAGCTTACAAAGCCGAAATTAATGAGTTGATAGCTAAAGGCGTGCCTGAAGAGGAAGCCAAGAAAAAGGCTCCTATCATGCTTGAAGCACAGGATTTACTGGTTAAATGGGAACAAAACGACCCTGAAACTATAGATTTATGGAAAAAACTGAACGGCTGGGTATATGAGGGATTTGGGAAAACCTACAAAACCATCGGAGTAGATTTTGACAAAACTTATTATGAATCAAATACTTATCTTTTGGGAAAAGATTTGGTTGAAGAGGGCCTGGCAAATGGTATTTTTTACAAAAAAGAAGATAATAGTGTCTGGATTGATCTCACCGAGGAAGGTCTGGATCATAAACTGGTCTTAAGAGGTGACGGCACTTCGGTTTATATCACCCAGGATTTAGGTACTACAGACCTTAAATTTTCAGATTTTCATTCTGAAAAATCGATTTGGGTGGTTGGTAATGAGCAGGACTATCATTTTAAGGTGCTTTTTGCAATCATGAAAAAACTTGGCAGAAGTTATGCTGAGGGCTGCTATCACTTGAGTTATGGCATGGTAGATTTGCCATCAGGTAAAATGAAATCCAGGGAAGGCACCGTAGTTGATGCCGATGATCTGGTTGCCGAAATGATAGAAACTGCAGCTGTCTCGACCAAAGAAAAGGGCAAGATTGACGATTTTGAAAACGACGAAGCCCAAAATCTTTTCAGGATGCTGGCATTGGGTGCCTTAAAATACTTTCTCTTAAAAGTTGAGCCTAAGAAAAGAATGCTTTTCAACCCTGAAGAATCAATTGATTTTCAAGGAAATACAGGGCCATTCATTCAATACACCCATGCCCGTATCAAATCGATTCTGAGAAGGGCAAACATTACTGAGAATCAAACAATTGAAATTGCGGAAGGCAGTATTCTGAATAAAGAAGAGTTGGATTTGGTGTTTTTGCTAAACCAATACAATGATATCATTCAAAAAGCTGCCGAAGAGTACTCCCCGGCAATAATTGCCAACTATGTTTACGATCTGGCCAAAACTTTCAACGGTTTTTATGCCCAGCATTCTGTCATCAATGAAACCGATGAAAGTATAAAGACTTTAAGGCTGGCATTGGTCAAAAAAATAGCCCAGACCATCAAACATGGCATGGGCTTATTGGGCATCGAAGTACCTGAGAAAATGTAACTTTAGTGTTCCAAGACGCTTAAAACGGGGGTAGTTGAGCTGTTTACAACTTGCTCGGCTATGCTCCCAAACAAGAACCTTTGCATGCCTTTTCGCCCGTGTGTGTACATCACTATGAGGTCTATATTTAGCTTTTCGGCATACTGAATTATACCTCCAGGAATATTATCGTGGTGATATATCTCGAAGTCAAAATTTTGAATTTCATATTCTTTCTGAACCTCCCTGGCTCTTTCATACAACTCTTTACGATCTTCATCGTATTCTCCTGCATCAATAAACACAAAATAGTTTCTGGTGTTTTTCAGGTCTAACAATTCCTGTGTTTTTTCGATAAAACCAGTTTTTTCAAAATCAGTAACAAAAAGAATTCTCTCGAGCTTTTCGAGTTGTGTATTTTCCTTCAAGACCAAGACCGGACAGTCTGCTTTTCTGATTACATTCTGAGAATTTGTGCCTGAAATATAATCTCTCCATCCGTTGGCTCCTTCAGACCCCATCACAATCAAATCTGCCTCTTCGCTCAAAATAGCCGGTATCAACTCATCAAAATCTTCCTTAACGATACCTTCAATTTCAACTTCAGGATACCAGTCTTTCCATCTTTGAATTTCCCTGTTGGCTTCGCCTCGGAGGGAGTCCAGATATTCGGCAGCATTTTGAGTTGAACTTTCTATCAAAGCAAATGAAAGCTTAGGAAACCGCAGCATGGTCATCAGTTTTACCCCTGCATTGATCTTGGAAGAAAGCATTACCGCTACTGACATGGCCTTTTCAGCAGCAAGATTAAAATCAGTTGGAACCAGTATAGTCTTCATACAAAATTATTTATTCAATCAAATCTAATATTTATTCTGAAAAAAAATAATGATTTAAATAAATTATTGTACTGATTGATAACATCCAATCTGAATCAACTCTTATTTAGCCCTGATAGCGATAACCGGATCCATCCTGGCAGCCTGGGTAGCGGGTATCATTCCGGCTATTATTCCAATAACACTTGAAATGGTTAAACCAAATATGATATTTCCTGTGGACAAAATTATGTCGAGACTACCTAACTGAATAAAACTGGCCAAATAGACCAGGAGCAATCCAAATAATCCTCCTATCAGACACAAGAACAAGGCTTCAAACAAAAACTGAAACAAAATGAAGAAATTTTTGGCACCCAGAGATTTCTGAATACCTATGATATTGGTTCGCTCTTTTACAGAAACAAACATTATATTCGCAATCCCGAAACCACCAATCAGAAGTGAAAATAAACCAATCACAAAACCTCCGGCACGTAGTGACCCAAATATTGAAGTTAAGAAATTAGCCGCTGCGTCAGGACGATTCAAAGCAAAATTATCTTCATCAAGAGGCCTTAGCCCTCTGACAGTTCGCATCTTACCTCTGATTTCGTTTTCCAGCTTAACCATTTTAGCATCCGTTTCAAAAGCTTGAACCGAAATAGTTCCGTAAAGATTTCCCGAACTGAACATCCTTTTATGTTTTACAAAAGGAATGTAAATTTTCTGATCCGGATTTCCACCAACATCAACCAATTGTTTACCTTTTTTTTCCTGTACACCTATCACCACGAAATTTTCACCTCTAATCTTGACAGGTTTTCCCAGAGGATCCTCCTCTCCAAAGAGCACATCGGCAACTTCCCCTCCCAAAACTGCCACATTACGACCAGATTCTATTTCGTTGGGAGAAAAATATCTTCCTGATAAAATCGGAACCTCAGTAATGAGATTAAAATCGTATGTAATACCCTGACAAAGCGAATTATAATTTGAGTTTTTATATTTTGCAGAAGCCAAATACCAGTCCATTATGGTTACTGCTCTGGCTGTTTCAAGATTCTCTTTCAAATATTTGTATTCAGAATATTTGGGTCTTGGTCTTCTGAAATAACGCCACCATGGATATTCCCCGTCACCAAATTGCCACGGAAACTTTTCCACATAAATCACCTTGTCACCGATAGAGCTAAGGCTATTTTTAATATTCGCCTCAAGGGAGTCAACCATGGTATAAACACCAATGATAGAGAAGATCCCGATTGTAACTCCCGAAAGCGAAAGAATAGTACGAAGTAGGTTAGACTTGAGTGCCTGCCATGCAAACCTGAAGCTTTCAAAAGTTAATTTTATGAATAGCATAATGCCTGATTTTTATAATTTGCGAGTTTAAAGTTGTAAAAAAATATGATATAATACTTTACAATTTTATTAATTAGGCAATTTGATTAATTTAACGGTAAATATCCATGACCGCTGGATATTAATAAAAACCTTAACGTTGTTTTATGAAACTTAAATATTGGTCACTGGCCTTACTTTTTGCATTTTTGGGATCATGCAAAACTCAAAAAACTTTAAAGAAATCTGAGGACAAAAAAGATCTTTTTACACTCTTTGAGGAAGATCCATCTATCAAGACATTTTATTCTGATAAAAAAGGTGTATTTGGAAAAAATGGGATGGTGGCTTCGGCACATGCTGAGGCAAGTCAGGCAGGCCTTGATATCCTAAAAGCAGGTGGAAATGCTGTTGATGCCGCTGTTGCCACCCATTTTGCCTTGGCTGTAGTCTTCCCATTTGCCGGCAACCTAGGAGGTGGTGGTTTCGCGGTGATTAGAAATAAAAATGGAAAAGCCTTTACACTGGATTTCAGAGAAAAAGCACCCTTAAAAGCTCACCGGGATATGTATCTGGATTCAGCCGGAAATGTAATTAATGGACTAAGCTTAAAAGGCCACCTCGCATCTGGTGTACCCGGATCAGTAGATGGTATGGTGGAAATGCACCAAAAACATGGAAAATTGCCCTGGACTAAGCTTCTTGAGCCTGCCATCCGGCTTGCCGGAGAGGGTGTAGTTTTAACCGAAAGAGAGGCATTAGGACTTAATAACAATGTTCAGGTTTTTGAAGAGGTAAATGGAAAAGCATCTCCCTATTTCAAGAAACCGGATGGTTCCAAATGGGTAAAAGGTGACCTTTTGGTACAGAAAGACCTTGCAACTACACTTGAAGCCATACAAAAACATAAAAGAGAAGGTTTTTATGCAGGAAAAGTAGCAGACCAATTGGTAGCTGAAATGCAAAAAGGTGGAGGAATCATTTCGATCGAAGACCTTAAAAAATATCATTCAGCCTGGCGTACACCCCTTCAGGCAAAATATAAGGAATTTAATATTATCACCATGCCACCGTCTTCAAGCGGGGGGGTGGCTTTGATACAACTTTTAAGGTTTACAGAACCTTATCCTCTGCAAAAATGGGGCTGGAATTCAGAAAAAACGGTTCAGGTTATGATTGAAGCAGAAAGAAGGGTTTATGCCGACAGAGCAAAATGGATGGGCGACATGGATTTTGTGAAAGTACCAATGGCAGAACTTATCAGCTACAAATATTTGAGAGAAAGATGGAGTAATTATGACAGTACTAAAGCTACTAAGAGCATTGATATCTCAGGTGGACTAGTACCAGGATATGAATCAGATGAGACCACTCACTATTCAGTGGTTGACGGCGAAGGAAATGCCGTTTCAATCACTACCACCCTTAACGGTGCTTATGGAAGCAAGGTGATAGTGCAGGGTGCTGGTTTTTTGATGAATAATGAAATGGATGACTTCAGTATCAAAGCCGGAGTACCCAATATGTTTGGACTGATTGGAAACAAAGCCAACGAAATTGCTCCGGAAAAAAGAATGTTAAGCTCGATGACTCCGACTATTGTTGAGAAAGATGGAAAGCTTCTCATGGTGGTGGGGACTCCAGGAGGGAGCACAATCATAACCTCGGTATATCAAACTATACTGAACGTTACCGACCACAAAATGAGTATGCAACAAGCCGTAAATGCTTTGAAGTTTCACCATCAATGGTTGCCTGACAGGACGGTTTTTGAGCCCAATGCCATCACTGAAAATGCCGCTAAAAACTTGCGAAACAAAGGCTACGAAATCGACCAGCAAAAGGGAACTCTGGGCAGGATGGATTGTATCATGGTTCATCCCGACGGAACGCTTGAAGGTGCCTCAGATCCCAGGGCCGACAATACCAGTAAAGGTTATTGAGAATTACTTCAGCAATCCTTCATAGTAAATCACTTTTCCCTTGGAATCAGTGCCTGAAACCGTCACGTAATAACTTTTTGAAAGGTCGGAATTATAAAACTCTATATGGGTTTTTCCTTCAGCGTTGGTTTTCATTTCCGGACTCCAGAACAAGGTAACTCTGCGGTCAGGTTTTACCGAAACAGGCTTTTTGGCATAATTAGGCATCCAAATACTTTTCCCAAATCCCAATCCCATCCATTTGGCAGTTTTTGGGTTTTCGAAAATGCTTTCAATATGCTTCCCTTTTTGGGTAAGAATATGAATTACAGGTTTTTCTTCTCCCGAAAATTTAGCAAGCTTTTCTTTCTTTGTTATCAAATCAACTAATACAACGTCTTCTGACTTAATAACATTTAAATACACCGGAGGGATAAATTTACCGTCAACCATTAATTTGATATCAGAAGTTGACAAATCCGTAAGATTATCTTTGATCATTACGGCAGCCGAATTGTATTTTTTGGAAAGATCCTCTACCACCACCAATTCTTTGTCGGCTTCCCAATTGTAAGGTTTACGGCGGTAATCATTCCTTACATCGAGTCCTTTTTTGCCTTTGATAACCACTTCTTTCAATTCAACACTTTTAGGTGCTGGTGTTTTGGCAGGAACAGCTGCTGGCTTGGTGGCAGTTCCGGTCTTTACGGGAGTACTCCCTGTGGATTTTACAGGTGTAGTACCCGGCTTAGGTGCCTGTTTCACAACTGCAGTTCCCTGAGCCACAGGCTTATTAATTGCCTGATTTTCGGCAACGACTAGCATTGAGGAATCAACTATGGGCTTTATGGTTAACCACTTACCTATTTCCTGCATCCCCAAAACTTTAACAGAATCAATCCATGGACCTGAAATCACAAAATGCCCGACAGAGTCAGTAGTCACCTCACGAGCAGCCAATGAAGCTTTGTCCATCACAAACAAATCAATCTTTTGATTTTTCAAAATCGTATCTCCCTGAGAGACAACTCCTTCAAACTTCAACGCAGTTTCAATCTCTTCAGCTGGGCGTGAATCAAATTTCGATTTTCGACTCTCCATAGTCAGCATCAAAACGTCAAAATTGTTTTTTGAAACAGTCTTTGGCATTTTGAATAAAGTATCCAACTGGTTGATTTTCTGAACCAAATCAGAATTTACCTGAAGAAAATTGTACATATCAGATTCTTCACCCTGAATAGCTTTACTTAAGACTGCATCCCGAACAGATACTGAAATATTTGCATTTTTGAGTGGTGTATTGCCGTCTTTTATTACCAAATCAAACTCCACTTTTCCTTTGGGTAAAAGCACTTTTTTTACTTTTTCAAAGCTTACTTTTGGTCTGTTACCTTTTTGATAATAAACCAGTCTTTTATTCAGAACTTTATTATTCTGATCCAATAACAAAATCTCAATCAAACCATCCTGCTCAACAATCACATCACCGATCACAAATTTATACACCGAATTTATCGTCTGAAAAGGAATATTTAACAGTTCAATTCCTCTTTGATGAGCATAAATCCTTAAGTTCTCGGGCTCATTTTTATTAGAATGAATATTTATCAGAATCCCTTCACTAAAAACCACATTATCAGCAGATATCACGTAACCTTCCTGCATGACTGCCGGTAGCAGAAATTCCTTTTTAGACTTCCCGTAGTCAAAAATCGCTTTATAACTTTGGTTGTAATCAGGCTTAAGGATAAAAGTACCCATCCCTTTATAAGCATTATAAAAATAGGCAACTTCTTTTCCTGATTGGTCCACAATTATCCCCTCAAAACCCTTAGGAATACTGTCGGTTTGATTAAATCTGAACCCCACTTTACAATCAAGACCCGCCACGAGGTTTCCACCTTCAGGGAAAAACTCAATTAGAGGTTTGATATTTTTGAGCGTAATTTTCTTTTCAGGAGCAGGAATCCGTGGAATTACTTTAATTGATTTTTCAAAAAAGAAACTTTCACCATCGGTTTTCATCATTTTAGTGTAGGCTTCCAGCTTGTATATTCCCGGAGCAGCATTTTTGGAGAGTACCATTTGCATAAATGCAGTTCCCTTATTGAGATATACTTTATTGAATTTGATAAGTTTATCTTCAGGGTTTTTAAGAGAAACATTTAAAACGCCAGACTTCAATGACTCCTTGTGCGATGAAGCATCAAGTACATATGCTTTATACCAAATCGTATCACCGGGAAAATAGGTATCCCTGTCGGTATGAAGATATACTTTTTCGGAATTAATTATATTTTGGGCAAAAGCATTTGACCAAATCAGTAGAAAAAATGCTAAAATTTTAGTTTTTTGCATATTAGGAAAATCGATTTTCAAGAAAGCAATTGTTTTCACAACTAATACTGGAATAAAAATAATGCCAATGTTTGATTTATATACTTCAAAACGGAATTATTAGCACAAATTATTTGCAAAAATCAATAAATATCAATTTCACGCCGGGAGAAATCACAAAAAAACCTCCACGAGGGAGGTCTTTTAATTTATCATTTAATGGTTTCTCAGCTTGCCTGAGACTCCTCTTTTTCTTCAGATTTTTCCTCCTGAGATACTTCTGCCGGCTCTTCGTCTTTTTTATTTAAAAATTCCTGATAGGAAGTCTCTTTTTCAAAAGGTCTTTTACCAATGAGTTCTTCGAGGTCATGCTGATAGATAATCTCGCGTTTCAACAATTCTTTGGCCAAAATGTCAAGTTTATCACGCTTTTCAATCAAGAGCTCCTTGGTAGTGCTGTAAGCCAGATCAATCAATTTCTTGACTTCTTCGTCAATCATTTGAGCAGTTTGGTCGGAATAAGGCTTGGTAAAGGAGTATTCGTTTTGTCCTTTTGAATCGTAAAACGACACATTTCCGATTTTATCATTCATTCCATAGATAGTCACCATACTATAGGCCATTTTGGTGATTTTCTCAAGGTCGCTCAGGGCACCTGTCGAAATCTTCCCAAAAACAACCTCTTCAGCGGCTCTACCGCCCAAAGCCATACACATTTCATCAAAAAGTTGCTCAGTGCGGTACAAATACTGCTCTCTTGGCAGATATTGAGCATAACCTAAAGCAGCGATTCCCCGGGGCACTATACTTACTTTCACCAAAGGATTGGCGTGCTCCAGAAACCACCCTGTAATAGCATGACCTGCTTCATGGAAAGCGACAATTTCTTTTTCTTCCGGTGAAATAAGCTTGTTTTTCTTTTCAAGACCTCCGATTTCACGGTCAATAGCATCCTGAAAATCTTTCATTTCCACCTGTGTTTTTCCTCTTCTGGCAGCCAGAAGGGCGGCTTCATTACAAACATTAGCTATTTCTGCACCCGCAAATCCGGGCGTTTGAGCAGCCAGTTTTTTGGGATCTACCTCCTCGGCAATTTTTACAGGTTTAAGATGCACTTTAAAGATGGCCTCGCGGCCATTGATATCCGGCACATCCACACTTATCTGACGGTCAAAACGACCAGGACGTAATAAAGCTGAATCAAGGACATCAGGTCGGTTGGTAGCAGCCAGAATAATAATTCCGGAATCTGAACCAAAACCATCCATCTCCACCAAAAGGGAGTTTAAGGTATTTTCACGCTCGTCGTTACCACCCGGCATGGCACCCTTTCCACGGCTACGCCCCACTGCGTCAATCTCATCGATAAAGATAATACACGGTGCTTTTTCTTTGGCCTGCTTAAATAAGTCACGTACACGTGCAGCACCCACACCCACAAACATCTCCACAAAGTCAGAACCTGAAAGTGAGAAAAACGGAACTGAGGCCTCGCCTGCAACCGCCTTGGCCATCAGGGTCTTACCGGTACCCGGAGGGCCCACCAACAATGCACCTTTGGGTATTTTTCCACCCAGCTCAGTGTATTTGCCCGGTTTTTTCAGGAATTCAACTATTTCGGTCAATTCTTCTTTGGCTTCATCAAGACCTGCTACATCGGCAAAAGTGATTTTTACTTTATTATCCGCATCAAACAATGCCGCCTTTGATTTTCCAATATTGAAAAGAGCTCCACCCGGTCCACCACCCGACATTCGGGTCATGACAAAATACATCAACCCAAAAAAGAAAATCAACGGAAGCCATTGCCATAGCATACTCATGTAGTCAGAGCGGCTCACGGTCTCAGGATATAATCTGGATTTGATTTCATCTGGAAGGGTTGATTTTTCCAGAAAATGCGTGTATTCGTTCATAAACGAATCCTCGGAAATAATATCAACTTTAAGATGGGGGCCGGTCGAATATTTGTTTTGACCCAAACTTTTCACATATTCGGCTTTTTGTAAGGCCTGAGGGGTTAGATTGATTTCCAGGGAGTTGGTACCTTTTACGATTGAAACCTTGTCAACATCACCTTTACTGACCATTTTTTCAAATGATTTGTAGGAAATCGAACTCAGCTTGGTTGAACCATTAATAAAAAGTAACCCAATGATAGCGAAAATCAAACCCGCAATTACCCATCCCTGGATTCCTCCCGGATTTGGGTTGATTTTTTTTCTTGGTTGAGGAATATTGTTGTTATCTGACATTATAAAAAATTAAAATTTTAAATCACCTGATTATAAAGGCACTTTTGAGGCCTCCAAAGTATCACCATAATAAGAAAAATCGGCATCGCCCCAAAGCGACTCGATGTCATAAAACTCTCGCCTGTCTTTTTTGAAAACATGCACTACCACATCAATATAATCGAGCAGAATCCACTCTTTGTTTTGAATCCCCTCTTTATGCCACGGGAGTTCTTTGGCTGCCTTCACTACTTCCTCCTCTACCGAGCCTGCGATGGCATCAATTTGGGTATCGGAGTTTCCCGAACATATAACAAAAAAATCAGTAATTGTTCCCGGAATTTTTCTCAGATCAAGCTTCACGATATCAAATCCTTTTTTTTCCTGCATCCCGTTTATTACCAGATCGCAAAGTTGTTCGCTTGAAATATTCTTAGTTTTTTTCATTCAAATCTTTAATAGTTAAATTTGCGAGCGGTGGGTGGCATTATTTTCCCACATCACAGATTTTTTTAAAACGCTAAATTAAATCATTTTGCTCAAAATTCGACCCAAAACTTTTTTTGTCGGGAAAAATGTGATTTTTCTGCCATCTTGTCATTCTACCAACGATATCGCAAGTGAAATGATTCAAAATTCCAAATTTATTGACGGAACTGTCATATTCACAGATTTGCAAACCCAGGGAAAAGGTCAAAGGGGAAACCAATGGGAAAGTGCAGCAGGCCAAAATATTCTGATGAGTCTAATGGTCAGGACTGATTTCTTAAGACTTGACAATCAATACGATTTGAGTATTTGTACGGCACTTTCGGTGGTCGAAGCTCTATCAGAGTTTATCAGTGAGGGAGGGCTCAAAATCAAATGGCCCAATGACATATATTTTAACGAGCAAAAACTTGGAGGTATATTGATTGAAAACAGTCTTTCTGGTAATAAAATGGATAAGTCGGTGGTCGGGATTGGTATTAATATAAATCAGAGAAATTTTGAAAACGCCAGAGCCACCTCGGTTTCAAAAATACTTTCCCTGGACATTAACCGGGAAACAGTAATTGAAAAAATATTGGAGCATTTCGAAAAAAATATCCTTTTTTTGAAAAATGGAAAATTTGAAAATCTTAAAAATAAATACCTGGAACACCTTTTAAGATTCAGAATATCAGGAATTTATAAATCAAACTCAGAGCTATTTGAAGGAATTATTCTGGATGTTGCTCGCAATGGATTATTAATTTTGAAAGTAAATAATCAGGAAAAATATTACAATATCAAGGAAATAGAATACATTTTTGAGGAATAAGGGTTTAAACCTTTGAACCATAATCCGAAAAGATATTTTTGTGCAACCGAAGTAATAATCTATGTCGTTATTAAAAGAAAAACAAAGGCTGGCCGAAAGAGCTGACAACAAAGGCTGGAAAAAATGGGGTCCTTATCTGTCAGAAAGACAATGGGGAACAGTGCGGGAAGACTACAGCATTTATGGTGATGCCTGGAACTATTTCAGTCACGACATTGCACGCTCAAGAGCATACAGATGGGGCGAGGATGGCATAGGAGGTATTTCCGATAACAAACAGCATATCTGTCTGGCTCTGGCTTTTTGGAACCACAAAGATGACATCCTAAAAGAAAGACTTTTTGGACTTACCAATAATGAAGGCAATCACGGAGAAGACGTAAAAGAGCTTTATTATTATTTGGACAGCACCCCTACACATTCGTACATGAAAATGCTGTACAAATACCCCATTTCGGAATTCCCTTATGATCAACTAGTTAAAGCCAACCAAGAAAGGGGAATCAATGCTCTGGAATTTGAATTGGTCGACACCGGGGTTTTTGAAGATGACAATTATTTCGACATATTTATAGAATATGCAAAAAAAGACATCAACGATATTTATGTAAAAGTTACGGTTCTTAACCGCAGCAATCACGCTGCACCACTCACAGTGTTACCCACGGTATGGTTCCGTAACACATGGGATTGGGGTTATGATGAATATGATGAAAAGCCTGTACTTAAAGCCATTGACAATCAAAAAATTGAAGTAAAACATCGCTTGTTTGACCCCATGTGGGTGTATTTTAAAGAAGCTGATGAACTGATTTTTTGTGAAAATGAAACCAATCTTGAAAAGGTCTTCGGTAAAGAGAATGAGAACGAATTTCTGAAAGACGGAATCAACGAATACATCATCAACGGTAAAAAAGAAGCTGTAAATCAGAAAAAAATCGGCACCAAAATGTCGGCGAAGTATTCTGCGGTTATTAAAAGTGGGGCAAAGCAGGAATATTTTTACCGTTTTTGTGATAAGGAAAACATTGAAAACCCGCTTGAAGACATTGAGGAGGTCTTTGAAACCGCCAAAAAAGATGCCGATGACTTCTATGCTTTTGTGCAAAAAGATATTAAGTCTGAGGAAGAAAAAGCGATTCAAAGACAGGCTTTTGCCGGTATGATGTGGAGTAAGCAATTTTATTATTACAACATTGATCAATGGATGAACGGCGACCCAAAAATGCCGTTTGAGTTCAGAGGAAGGGCATTTGAGCGTAATTCACCCTGGAAACATGCCTATATGGCCAACATCCTTTCTATGCCCGATAAATGGGAATATCCGTGGTTTGCCGCATGGGATTTGGCATTTCATACCGCTACTTTGGCCCGAATCGACCCAGATTTTGCCAAAAGGCAATTGGCGGTTGTCTTGAGAGAATACTACATGCATCCAAACGGTCAGATTCCTGCCTATGAATGGAATTTTTCAGATGTAAACCCTCCCGTTCACGCCTGGGCTACATGGAAGGTTTATGAAACCGATAAAGAAATGAACGGTGGCGTAGGAGATGTGAAGTTCCTGGAAAGGATTTTTCATAAGTTGCTTCTCAATTTCACCTGGTGGGTCAATCAAAAAGACGAGGATGGCAATAATATTTTTGGAGGAGGGTTTCTCGGCCTTGATAATATCGGCGTTTTTGATCGCAATGCCCAGATCCCGGGGCTGAAACTGCAGCAGGCCGATGCCACCGGCTGGATGGCCATTTATACGCTCAATATGCTGAAGATCGCTTGTGAGATATCGCTGGAAAGACCGGCATATCAGGACATGGCCTCCAAGTTTTTTGAGCATTTTCTGTATATTGCTGCGGCTATCAACCAGCCTATGAGTGAATCGAATATGGGTCTCTGGGACGAAGAAGATCAGTTTTATTATGACAAAATATACACGCCTGATGCTCATACTTTGTTCCTGAAAATCAGATCATTGGTGGGATTAATTCCACTTTGTGCGGTAGAAGTAATCGACGAAGAATTATTAAATAAACTTCCTGATTTTAAAAGGAGACTGGAATGGATTCTAAAAAACCGCCCTGATCTGGCTTCATTGATCTCGAGATGGCATGAACCCGGCAAAGGTGCCACGCATTTGCTTTCATTGTTGCGTGGTCACCGAATGAGAATGGTATTTAAGCGACTTTTTGATGAAAGTGAGTTTTTGTCTGATTACGGTATCAGATCCTTGTCAAAATTCCATAAAGATTCTCCTTATCATTTCAATTTGAAAGGCGAAAACCTGAAAGTAGAATATACACCGGGTGAGTCAGACCTTACGATTATGGGGGGAAATTCGAATTGGCGTGGACCGGTGTGGTTTCCTCTTAATTATTTAATTATAAATTCTTTACATAAATATTCTCAATATTATGGTGAGGATTATGAGGTTGAATATCCGACCAATTCAGGTCAGATTGTAACCATAAAAGAAGCCGCTACAGAGATTTCAAAAAGGCTGGTAAATCTTTTCAAAAAAGATAAATCCGAAAAAATGGCTTTCAATGGGGAAGAAAAAATCTTCAATGAAAGTCCTTATTTCAAAGACTATTACCTGTTTTTTGAGTATTTCCATGGTGACAATGGCCGCGGACTAGGTGCTGCCCACCAAACCGGCTGGACAGGACTGGTAGCTGATTTGATACAGGAGGTGAATGAAGATTGAGAAGATTTTTGTAAAATTTCAGGTATACTTTTAATGAAATTGAAAATTTCCAGGTTTTTATTATTTCTATTGTTCTGTTTTTCTGTAAAAGCACAGACTCAAAACCAGTATGGTGCCAATCTAAGGGGAGATATCAATAAAAAACATATTTCTATGGTTTTTACGGGTCATGAATTTGCTGACGGCGGGGAGTTTATTTTAGAAATATTAAAAAAAGAAAAAATCAGGGCTTCCTTCTTTTTTACCGGAGATTTTTACCGAAACAAAAATTTCGAAATCCTGATCAAAAACCTTAAAAAATCAGGTCACTATCTGGGGGCACATTCTGACAAACATCTGTTGTATTGTGCCTGGGCAAAACGGGATAGTCTTTTGGTTTCAAAAGAAGAGTTTCTAAGTGATTTGAATAAAAATTATGCAGAAATGGCACGATTTGGCATCAAAAAATCTGATGCAAAGTTTTTCTTGCCTCCTTATGAATGGTACAACGACACCATCTCAGGATGGACTGAAGAAGCTGACCTACAATTGATTAATTACACATCAGGCACTCTCTCCAATGCCGATTATACCACACCAGATATGAAAAACTACAAAAACTCCGAAGTAATCTATAAAAGTATTTTTGGATACGAAAGCAAAAACACACTCAATGGCTTCATACTACTTATACACATCGGCACCTCACCTTTAAGGACTGATAAATTCTATTTTAGACTCCCTGAATTGATAAATGATTTAAAGCGAAAAGGATATGAGTTTAAGAGGGTGGATGAATTATTAGAAAATAATTAGCATTTTAATAGCATTAGGTATAACCATAAAATAAAACCTACCTCTGCTCCAATCCCGATTTTCAAAAATTATTTCTATTTTTGGTTCAACCTTTGAAACCTGTTCGCTATGAAAATAAAATTACTTTTGTCAGAAAAGTCCTGGCATACACATGTTGGCTTTGCCTTTGTTTGCTTAATAGTTTTTTTATTTCCATATTACACTCAGGCAGCATTGCCAGGTAGTGATCCTTCCATTTTTGGAAATTCACTGGAAGAAGTAAGAGAAAAAGCAAAGGCCAATCACAAAGGAATATTTGTACTTTATTATGCCGACTGGTGTGGATTTTGCAAAAAATTAAAAACCGAAACACTTGTCGATGAAGAAGTTATTTCCACACTTAATACGGGCTTTTATTCTTATCAGGTATTAAACAGCTCTGAAGAAGGAATTGCATTCAAAGGAGCATTTAACATAAGGTCACTCCCAACTTTGCTGTTTTTTGACGAAAATGGTGATATCAAAACCATAAGCAGTGGGTATTTCAACAAAGAGGATTTTATTGCTCTTCTTAAGAAAGTTTACAGAGTTTATTATCAAAAATCCTTCCCTGAAACTTCACCAAACATTTCAAAAATAAAAAATTCTGTTTTCAAACCTTCAAAAGTCGATTTTAAATTTCCTGATATTCCATTAAATGCAGTTACAGCCTGTACCAATGGTGCTGCCTGTGACGATGGCAACCCATGCACTATTAATGATATTTGTGTAAGAGGTGTCTGTATAGGCACACCCAAAAGTTGTAATGACAACAATCCTTGTACCACTGATTCCTGCGATCCTTTAACAGGAAATTGTGTTTTCACACCGAACTCAGCGGCTTGCAGCGATGGAAATGCCTGTACCACAGGCGATGTTTGCTCAGATGGAGTATGCACACCCGGAACTACACCTTTGAATTGCGATGACAATAATGCCTGCACCGATGACAGTTGTAATCCTGCCACCGGATGCCTGCATACCCCAAAAAACTCAGGAACATGCAATGATAATAATGCATGTACAACAAACGACAATTGCTCGAACGGCACCTGTACAGGCACACCGGTTACTTGTCCTGACGATAATAATGTTTGTACGACAGCTTCCTGCAACCCGCTGACCGGCTGTACCCAGGTTTTCAATAATGCAGCATGTGACGATGGAAATCCATGTACAATCAACGATGTTTGTTCCAATGGGGTATGTGCAGGCACCCAAAAAAATTGCGACGATGGCAACCCTTGCACCACTGACTCCTGCGATCCTATAACAGGAAATTGTGTTTTCACTCCGAACTCAGTTACCTGCAGCGATGGAAATGCCTGTACCACGGGTGATGTTTGTGAAAATGGAACTTGTAAACCGGGAACTACACCGCTTAATTGCGATGACAATAACGCCTGTACTGATGACAGTTGTAATCCAGCCACCGGATGTGTACACACCCCAAAAAACTCAGGTACTTGCAACGATAATAATGCATGTACAATAAACGACAATTGCTCGAACGGCACCTGTACAGGCACACCGGTTACTTGTCCTGACGATAATAATATTTGTACGACAGCTTCCTGTAACCCATTGACAGGCTGTACTCAGGTTTTCAATAATGCAGCATGTGACGATGGGAATCCATGTACAATCAACGATGTTTGTTCCAATGGGGTATGTGCAGGCACACCAAAAACCTGTAATGACAACAACCCTTGTACCACTGATTCCTGCGATCCTATAACAGGAAATTGCGTTTTTACACCGAACTCAGTTACCTGCAGCGATGGAAATGCCTGTACCACGGGCGATGTTTGTGAAAATGGAACTTGTAAACCGGGAACTACACCGCTTAATTGCGATGACAATAATGCCTGCACCGATGACAGTTGTAATCCAGCCACCGGATGTGTACACACCCCAAAAAACTCAGGTACTTGCAACGATAATAATGCATGTACAATAAACGACAATTGCTCGAACGGCACCTGTACAGGCACACCGGTTACTTGTCCTGACGATAATAATGTTTGTACGACATCTTCCTGTAACCCATTGACAGGCTGTACCCAGGTTTTCAATAATGCAGCATGTGACGATGGGAATCCCTGTACAATCAACGATGTTTGTTCCAATGGGGTATGTGCAGGCACGCCAAAAAATTGTGACGATGGCAACACTTGCACCACCGATTATTGTGATTCTGCAACAGGAGTGTGTATGCATACCAATAATTCAAATTCATGTAATGATGGCAATGCATGCACTTCCGGAGACGTTTGTTCTGACGGGGTTTGTAATGGATCGGCAATAGTCTGTAACGACAATAACCTTTGTACCAATGACGAGTGTAATCCAAGTATTGGTTGTTATTATGTTCCAATTACTGCAAATGTTGAACTTTCAGGTATAAATTATCCTCAAAATACTATCAAAGGGCCGACCTCAAAAGGGGCATTAAATAATCTTTATACTATTCAGAATGCTGTACCTCCCACTGACCCAGCATTCATTTTTACGAAAATTGGAATTGGCTCTCCTGTTAATTTTTTTGCAGGAAATTCAATTACATTGCATCCGGGATTTCAAACTCAAAATGGCACCATATTTAAAGCTGAAATTGGGAAATGTAACTAAGCAAACAATCCTCCGGCCTGAGGTTCAACGAAGATTTTTTTATCTGTTATAAAGCGACGGTTTTCATCCAGAAACTCCGTGAACATTTCCATATAGTGGAGCTGGAGGCCAAAATCATAAGTTTCTAAGGGATATATTTCGTGGCGGATACCTTCGAAATCATAAATGATATATTCCATTTGACTGAAACCTTTTTCTTTTAAAGCATAAAGATAGAGATTCTGAAAATTGGTTTTGTATTTATTTTCTTTATAACTGGAAGTCGTTTTCAGGTCAATCACCCTACCCTCCCCTGCCACATCGGCAAAGCCATAAAACTGTACTTCTCCGTAGTTAAATTTCAGGGCCAATTGAGAAACATAGCTTTTGGGAAGCATTTCTTTGACTTTTTCAATGATTTTAGGATCAAAATCGCTTTTTTTATCTTTCAAAACTGCATCTTCAAAACTGGTTCCTTTTCTGAATTTCCCAAGGGTTTCTTCATCAAAATCAGATACTCTGTTGATACGATTCAACAATGAATTACGATTCTCAAGAGATGGGTTAGAAAGGAATTTTGCAAACTCATTGAGTAAAGTAGGATAAACTCTATAGCGAATATCAGCCATGCTTTGCCAGATTTTCAAGTTCGGCTTTTTGGGTCAAATGGTGTCTGCTGTGCATTTCCAAATTTGAAACCATTCCATAGCATTGAGCCATCCTAAAACCGGATGCAGGGTTTTGTATTCTCCGGCATCACTTTCAAGTGGATTTATCATTTGCCTGGCAGACTCCAAAATTTCTTCAATTTCCTGAAAATAAACCGACTTATCTCTTCCCGAAATATTTGCCGCTTCCGGCCCTCCCGGCACTTTAAATTTCATGGGAGGAAAACCGCCGTATTTAAAAACATTTTCACCTGCGGCATTTTTCTCTCCTCCTAACTGACCATTTCTTTGCTCCATACACCGCCTGGTATTGGCCAAAAAGAATTTCTTCGCACTCATACATACATGTTCGTACATCTCGGCAAGAGACCATACGTCTTCTGTAGCTTTGAAGTTAAACTGGTCTGAAGTGTAGGTGCTAAGGCTTGATTTATAGTTTTCAAAAAGAATCACTATTTTTTCAAATACTTTTTCGGAAATATTAACTTTATCCATATTATAATGAAAAATCTTCTGAAATTGACAAGGTAAGTTTATAGTATTCCATGGGATTTTGGGTATTGGGATTGAAGGCTTCTACGGTTTCCAGATAAATGCTCAAAACCGTTGAATTGTTTGGTGGATTTTTACCCACAAAAAGCTGCACAACTCCATCTTCAGAGTCATCCAAGGGCTCTTTACTCAACACTTTCATGATTCCCGGATTATCGCTGATGTACCGCGATAGCGTTTCCAATGCTTTCAAACCGTCCTTTTTAGACTTATAAAAACCAAAAGTTGCCTCAAAAACCTTATAAGTATCAAACTCTTCGGTGATATCGTCAAAAAAATAGCAACTGTCGGCAAGCGGAAGTTTAAAAACGGAATGATATTGCTTTAAATCTTCATTTTCAGTGAAGTTTTTTATTTCTCCACAGCTTTTTGGGAAATCTTCCGGACTTTCAGTTAGTAATTTTTCGATAACCGGACCAAAATTAATCGGGGCTTTTGAAGGCAAAGTCTTATTTTGAGCAAAACCGACATTCGAAAAAAGGACCAGGCCAATTATAATTAATTTTTTCATTTCCGAATCTGGAGATTTATTTTTTTATGATTATACACTTATTTAATCAATTCTGAAACAACCGGCAAACTTTCATTCTTACATCTGTCAAGTGCCGTCAATCCATAAAAATAGCTTTTCCCCGGCTCCACAGTATTATCGACATAACGAGGCTCTCCGGCATTTCTTATGACTTTCAAAATATTGGAAGGATTCTCAAAATCTCTGTTATTATTTTCGAATCTATAAACAACATAACAAACGGCTTCGTTCATGAGGTCACTCACCTGTACATTTTCCCAGGTCAGAATTGCCTTTCCATCCTGTTTATGAGCTTTGAATAGCTGCGGCGAGGCCGGAATAATATCGTCTTTCCAGGGGATGGTGGGCACCAAAGCGGGTGTTGAGAAGGCTTTTTGAATTGAATCTGAAATCGACAGTTTGTTCTTTTTTAACCAATTGGCACTGTAAAATATACTCCCACTCACTTCCTTCCTATTTCTTGCAGCAGCAATTTGCCGGGGTATCTGGCGGCTATCAGACCAACCTAGGTCTTTGGATTCGGAGGAAGCTTTATAGATGGCATGCCCAACAAAAAGATTACATTTTACACCGGAATCTGCCCACCAGTCCAACAAAGGCTGAAATGGAACTTTGGGATGCTCAAAGGCAAAATAGATTTGTGGAGCTATATAGTCCACCCAGCCTTCTTTGGCCCATTTGCGGGTATCAGCAAACAGGTCATCATAAGATTGACCACCGGCAGTAGGCGAACCAGCCGGATCCACAGAACTATTTCGCCAAATCCCAAACGGACTAATCCCAAATTTTACCCACCTTTTTTCAGCCTTTATTGCGTCAGCGATTTGTTTCACCAAAATGTTAATATTGTCGCGTCGCCAGTCTGTCAACGAAACTATTCCCCTGTTATATTTTTCAAAAGTAGTGGCATCGTCAAATACTTGTCCAGCAACGGGATACGGATAAAAATAATCATCAAAATGTACCCCATCAATGTCGTAACTTTTAACCACACTCAAAACCAAACGGGTGATATAATCTCTGACCTCTGGAATTCCAAAATTGTAAACCTGATTGCCATCGTAGCTTACAAACCATTCGGGGTGTTTTAAAGTAATATGGTCCTGTACAAGTGTTTTGGAGTTTCGGTATAGCCCCCGGTTAAGGTTAAACCATGCGTGAAATTCAATATTTTTTTCGTGAGCCTCTTCTACCATAAACCTCAAAGGATCATAAAAAGGCTCCGGGGCTTTCCCCTGCTCACCTGTAAGCCATTCTGACCAGGGTTCGCTACTTCGGGCATAAAATGCATCCGAAGCAGCTCTAATTTGTACGAAAACCGAATTAAAGCCCAAATCTGCCTGATAGCTGATCATTTCGGAAAACTCATTCCGTTGTGCTTCAGAACTCAATCCTTTTTTACTGGGCCAATCGATATTCTCAATGGTAGCGACCCATACGCCCCGCATTTCTCTTTTGGGTGATTGAGATACAATTTTTACTGATGGTGTGTTTTGAGGTGCCGGTAATTTTCGGGTGCATTGAAATAAAGTTACACTCAAAAACAATAGCACGTAAATATTTACTTTCATCAAGGGTTTATTCTTTCGCCAAAATTAATATTTCAATTGTATTTTTTTTAGTATGTAGATACGATTCTATTATATGGTCTAGAAAATCCGGTCTTTAGGAACTATTTGATTGGTATAAAAACCTTTTTGATTCACGAAAATAAGATTAATACACTTTTGATATTAGGATTCCGGTTTGGATTTTACAGGTAAAAAAACCAAGATTTTAGTTATTTTTTACTAATTTTGCAGGATTTTTTAAGAGATTCAAAAAATACATTCAAGATGCTTTTAAGCGAACAAGAGATTTTAAGAAGGCAAAAAAGGGAAGAATTGATGAAAATGGGCATCAATCCTTATCCAGCAGAAGGATTTACGACCAATACTACGATAAGAGATATATTAAAACACTGGAAACACAACAAATTTGATTTCAAAGACGTATCAGTTGCAGGCCGGTTGATGAGTTTCAGGATTATGGGCTCAGCTTCTTTTGTCGAAATCCAAGACGAAACTGCCAGAATCCAGTTGTATTTCCGCCGTGATGACCTTTGTCCCGATGAAGACAAAACGCTTTATAATACCGTATTCAAAAAACTTCTGGATATAGGCGATATCGTGGGTATCAATGGTTTTTGTTTTGAGACACAGACCGGGGAGATTTCTATCCATGTAAAATCATTCACACTTTTAAGCAAATCCTTACGTCCGCTTCCGATCGTAAAAAGAGACGAAGAAGGCAATATACATGACGGTTTCACCGACCCGGAACAGCGTTTCAGAATGCGTTATGTGGACCTGATTGTGAACCCTGACAACCGTGAGATTTTTGTAAAAAGGGCAAAAATAATTTCTACCATGCGTAGAATCTTTGATGATAAAGGTTGGCTGGAAGTGGAAACACCAATTTTGCAACCCATTCATGGCGGTGCAGCCGCGAGACCTTTCAAAACGCACCACAATACATTGGATATGCCATTATATCTACGTATTGCCAATGAATTGTATCTCAAAAGACTGATTGTTGGTGGATTTGACGGCGTGTATGAATTTGGGAAAATGTTCAGAAACGAAGGTATGGATCGCACACACAACCCGGAATTTACTTCTTTGGAGTTTTACATTGCCTACAAGGATTACAACTGGATGATGAGTTTGACCGAGGAATTACTCGAAAAAGTTGCCATTGCGGTAAATGAAGACACCAAAGTAACTTTCGCAGGAAATATAATCGACTTTGCAGGCCCCTACCCAAGACTTTCGATTATTGAAGCCATTGAAAAATATACAGGCATTAACGTGGACGCTTCAACAGAGGCTGAATTGCGTGCAAAATGCAAAGAATGGGGCATGGAAGTAGATGACACCATGGGTAAAGCCAAGTTGATTGATGAGATTTTCGGAGAAAAAGTTGAAGACCACCTCATTCAGCCGACTTTCATCATCGATTACCCGGTTGAGATGTCGCCGCTGACCAAAAAACACCGCTCAAAAGCAGGTGTAGTGGAGCGTTTTGAGTTGTTTATCAACGGAAAAGAAGTTGCCAATGCATATTCGGAATTGAACGACCCTATTGACCAAAGAGAGCGTTTTGAGGAGCAGCTTCGTCTGGCTGAGCGTGGTGACGAAGAAGCCATGGCCATGGACGAGGACTTTATTAGGGCTTTAGAGTTTGGTATGCCTCCAACAGCAGGGATTGGTATCGGTATTGACCGCCTCACAATGATGATGACGGACAATCAGAGTATTCAGGAAGTACTTTTCTTCCCTCAAATGAGACCCGAGAAAAAAGTAGAAGTTGCTACCGAGGCTGACTATGAAGCTGTTGGCGTACCAAAAGTGTGGATTCCGGCCCTTCAAAAAATGGGCTTCCATACTATCGAATTGTTAAAAGCTGCAAATGCAAATAAAGTCTTCAATGACCTGGGTGGTATGCGTAAAAAACTAAAAATAGACGAAAAAATGCCTTCCAAGGAAGAAGTTGAGGCTTGGATTGGGTGAAATTTTAGATGATATTTTGAAAAATCCGGAAGTGTAAGCTTTCGGATTTTTTATTTTCTAAGAAAGTTCTTTAATATAATATGAAACTATTTCTTCAATATCCTCTTTAATAAACTGCCAATATTTTCCTTTTAAGCAAATGGGCTCAAAATCAAAATCAGCAGAATCAAAAGAAATTAAATTTCTGATTATTAATTCTTTATCATGTGAATAAGGATAACGTTTTTTATGCAACTCCAGCATTTCGTTGAGACTAAAGTTTGAAAAAAATTCATGTAGATCCCAAAAATCCTTTTTCCTACCTCCCCTTTGTACCACATCAATTTTCATTGCAATGATTTCTCGCAAAGTTGCTAATCTAATATCCCCAAAGACAGTAGCTGTTTCAATAAATTTATCAGTGTAATAAACATCAAGTTTAATGGCATTTTGCCTGTCTTTACCAACTACATAGGATTTTCCAATTCCAGTGTGGGAAGTACTAAATGTATCAAAATATTCAAAATGAGATTTTAGAAAATTTTCAATCGAAACAAAGTCAATGCTTCCATATTCTAAATCACTAAATAAATCTAGGTCAACTGAAATCCGGTGACCTAATTGCAAACTTAAAGCAGTACCACCTACGAGCCTGAAATCTTTAAATTCCGGAGCATTCATCAATTTTAACAAAGCCCTTTTTAACAGATCATTTATTGTGTTGAAGTAAAGCATTGCAGATTAAAAAGTTTATTCGGTTTAGTTTAGCTTTAAAATATTCAAGTTGTAAAATCTAATAATTTCCTGCTTTTCCGCCTCATTACCCATTTCCATAACACGCTGAATAACAGATTTTTGATAACTCAACCAGTCTATTTTTTCAATATCAGTATCCCAAAAAATAGTTTTCCTGATGATATTAAAATCTGGTGTAATTTTAATCTGACTTTTCTTTTCCTGCTCAATCTCAAAGTATGTTTGAAGTAAAGAAAGTGTCCCCTCCGGAAGCCCAAGTTTATTCTCAGCTTTAAGTGAAAAAGGGATGTTCATCCTCCTTTTGCCTTTTGTGATAGCATTAAGTGTCTGAGGGTACTCACCAATTGAAATTGCAAAATGACGTTTTGAAATAGCTTCTTTCCGAAGTAATCGGTCCAAAACTATTCCCGGATGAATACCCTTATATTTTTCAAATTCAATGTCCATAAAACAAATGTAAACATTTTTGTTTACACAAGCAATATTTTTTATCATTTCCCCACATATACCCTAAGCTGAAATTCTTTGGGCGAAAGATTTTTTACTTGCTTAAAAGTTCGGCTGAAATAGGAAAGGGAATTGAAGCCACATTGAAAGGCAACCTCGGAGATGTTTTGGTTTTCGGTCAACAACAAACAGGCCTGATTGACACGGTATTGATTGAGAAAATCGGTGAAAGTAACACCAAAATTCTTTTTGAAATAATTGCAAAAGGCAGGCACGGTCAGATTGCTGATCTCTGCTATTTCAGAAGTATTTATATCTCTGCTGAAATTTTCCTTTATAAAATCAAAAATCCTTCTGGCTCTTTGTTGGTCTTTGGCAAAAGTATTTTTTTCAAAAGCTCTTTCGTTCAAGCAAAAATAATCATGGGTTTCGGAAAGATATTTAAGGATTTCGATCAAAAGCAAATACCTCTCCACCCCTGTTGACTGCCTGATATTCACAAACTTATCCCGCAAGGCCTGCCTGATCGCATCTCCAAAACAGAGTCCTGTCTTCGATTTTTCAAGCATCTCGTTAATCGCCTCAAATTCAGCGGATTTCTGTATTATTTCCTCCGGAAACTGCACCACCACCTCTTCATGCATGGCCAATGCACCATAGCCAAACCCCGCATGAGGCAGATTGGAACCTATCAAAACCAGGTCGCCGCTTTCGTAATAACTGACATGGTTGCCCACGTGTCGACGGCCGATTCCGTCAAAAACAAATACTAACTCAACTTCAGGATGGTAGTGGTAGTTCCACTTAAAAACATCGGCCATTACATTATGATACAACACCTTAAACGAAGAGCCTGTATCGGGCAAAATTCTTTCAAATTGCACCATACTGATTAATGTTAATTTTGTACAAATATTAAATAATTTTTTTAAAGTAAATATACTTTTTCTTTCATTATTTTGCACTTAATATATATACTTGAAAAAAATTAACCTATGATGAATCTAAAGCGAACTGTAAAAAGTTCGCTTTAATTTTATCTCAACCTTACCTGAACCTATGAATCACTGGAAACTCAAAGTCTCCTTGTTTCTCAACTATTTTGTGTTTGCAATCTTGCTAAACTCGGTTGGGATTGTAATTTCCAAATCTATCAATGTTTACAAAGTAACCGAAACCGACGCCTCTATTCTTGAAGCTTTCAAAGATCTGCCGATTGCAATAGTTTCTTTGTTGGTGGCTTCATTTTTACCAAAATTTGGTTATAAAAAAGCCATGATGGTTGCCCTGGGAATCGTGTTTTTCGGTTGCCTGAGCATGTATTACGGGAATTCATTTTTCAATGCCAAAATGCTATTCCTAAGTATAGGCGTAAGTTTTGCATTAATTAAGCTTTCGGTTTATAGTCTGATAGGTGAAATCACCGCCTCTCAGAAGGAACATACCTCTTTTATGAGCTCCATTGAGGGCTTTTTTATGGTGGGCATAGCCAGTGCCTATTTCCTTTTTCCATTTTTCTACAGCGACACCAATGTTGACAGCTGGCTCAATGTATATCTGTTTCTGTGTGTTTTGATAGCTCTTTCGTTTTTGTTTTTATTATTTGCAAAAATAAATATAGACACCTCACATTCAAGCTCTTCGCTCAAAGACGACCTCATGGATTCTATAAAACTTATTATACTTCCATTGGTCTTAATCTTTGTAGGTTCGGCGTTTTTCTTTGTCATGATCGAGCAGGGCATTATGACCTGGCTGCCCCGATTTAACCAGAAAATATTTTCATTTTCTGAAAAACTGAGCGTGCAGATGGCCTCAATTCTGGCTATTTCCCTGGCAGCAGGCAGGTTTTTAGCAGGTTATATCTCCAAATACATCTCATGGGTTTATATCGTAATTGCCTGCTCTTTGGTGGCCATGCTGATATTATTTTTTGTATTGCCGAAACTGCAAATCTCCGGCGAAGTAACCCAGATTTCGGCATTAAGTGATGTGCCGTTTTTAGGTTTTGTATTACCGTTAATTGGTCTTTTTATCGCTCCCATCTATCCATTGCTTAATTCGGCTGTTTTGAGCAGCTTGCCTAAACACCTGCATTCGGCCATGTCGGGCCTGATCATCATTTTCTCAGCCTTAGGCGGCACGATTGGCTCCAGAATAGTCGGGACACTTTTCGAAAGAATCGGTGGCGTAAATGCCTTCTATTTTCTGATGATTCCGATAGGCTTGCTGATTGTGTTTGTTTTGAGAATCAACAGTATCATTAAAAAACAAAATCCGGCAGACTGATGGCAACGGTAGTAGAGAACAAGGAGCTGTTTGCCGCTGTGCAAATGTCCGGGGTATTTGAAGACTCCAAAACTTTTCCTGATCTGGAGCCGGTAAAAAGTATGACAGAAATTTCCAGGAATTTTAACAAGGCAAAAAGACAACTGGGATTTGATATAAAAAAATTTGTAAATGAAAACTTTGAACCCAAGCTTCAAATCAAAGAAATATATGCGTCGGATAAAAGTATAGGGCCTGAAAATCATATCCATGGATTATGGAATTTTTTGACCAAAAGCACTCCAAATCATTCTCCCGATTCCACGCTTATCAGCCTCCCAAAGCCATTTGTGGTGCCGGGCGGGAGATTTCAGGAAGTGTATTATTGGGATAGCTATTTCACGATGCTGGGCCTGATCGTTTCCAAAAAATATGAGCTGGTCGAAAACATGATTGAGAATTTCGCCTATCTCATTGATACTTTTGGGTTTATTCCCAACGGCAACCGTACCTATTTCCTGAGCCGCTCTCAGCCGCCATTTTTTAGCTTAATGGTAAAACTTTTGGATACATTTCCATCTGTAAAAAAAAACAAAGATTATCTGCCTCAACTCTTGAAAGAATATGATTTCTGGATGAGCAAAAGGGCCATAAAGATGCCTGGAGGGGAGATTCTTAACCGCTATTATGATGATGATGCCTCGCCACGTCCCGAATCGTACAAAGAAGATGTGGAACTTGCCGAAAACGCAGCTCAAAAACCCGAATTACTTTTCCTTAACCTTAGGGCGGCATGTGAGTCGGGCTGGGATTTTAGCAGCCGGTGGGTGGAAAATCCAGATGACCTGGGAACGATAAATACTTCGGAGATCGTGCCTGTGGACCTGAATTGTCTGCTTTTTCATCTCGAAAAAATGATTTCAGAGATTTCACCCGAAAAACATTATGCTTTTGAAATCAGAGCGGAATCCAGAAAAAAGGCCATAGAAAAATACTTTTGGAATGATGAAAAAGAATTTTACTGCGATTTTGACCTGAAACAGGAAATGCCCCGTGAAAATCTCACACTGGCGGGCGTTTTCCCCTTATATTTTGAAATAAGTAAAAAAGAAAAAGCTGAAAAAGCAGCTGAAAAAATCAAGAACGAATTCCTGAAAAAAGGTGGACTGATTACGACAACCACCGTTAGCGAGCAACAATGGGATGCTCCCAACGGCTGGGCTCCGTTGCAATGGATGGCTTTTGTTGGCTTAAAAAACTATGGCTTCACAGACCTTTCAGAAAAGATACAGACCAATTGGCTGACCTTAAACGAAAAAATATTTGCAACGGAAGGTAAATTTACCGAAAAATATAACGTAAGCTCAGAAGAAACCACCGGCGGCGGTGAATACCCCAACCAGGACGGCTTCGGCTGGACCAACGGGGTGTATCTGGCCATGAAGCATGGGGGTTTGTTTTAGGTTTTTAAGAATTTGAGTTAGGAAATTTCGCTTTTATTTTCAAGAAAATTATCTCGGTTTTTCGATAATTATTTCTTCAAATCTGTAAGGCCTTAAATAGCTTTCACTTGGCGATAAGTCTCATTGGAAGTATGAGATATTAATACTAAATACCATTAATTTTTCTGTTTCAAAATTTTGACAATTATAACGAACATTATTAGAGGTATTCATTATTTTTGTACAATTTGTTACCGTTTTAATTTATTCAAAATGAACTCACATTTTTTAAAAACACTTATAATTTTCTCCATTTGTTTTACTAAAATCTACGCACAAATTATTCCGCCCCCCCCACCTCCACCTGAAGATTTAACTACAAAAGAAGAAGAAAAATGGGCATCAAAGTTTGGAGGCCTTGAAATTGAAACCCTTAACTCCCAATTACCAGAAAATAATAAAATATATCTAAAAAATGGGTTGGCTATTTTTGGAAAACAATCAAAGTTCAAACTCAGATCCGCAATCTTGAATAATAAACTTGGATTCGTTGACCTAAATGACTCTTTAGTTATTCCGGCGGTTTACGATATCAAAAAAGATGTTTTAAGTAAAGATCTTTTTTATTCTGGCGATAATATTGTAACGCTCTCTAAAAATGGTAAATATGGATGCATTGACAAATATAATAATGAAATAATACCTTTTAAATATGACAAAATTGAGCAAAATGTTGTAATACTAATTGCTTCCAATGGGTTAAAACATGATTTTTATGACGACTTTGGAAATTTTATTTTTAGCGGTGAATTTCAAAAAGTAGAAATGCTTGGTTTCCCAGAATTTCCCTACGTGGTTTTAAAATTTAAAAAAAATAATAAATATGGCTTAATTGATTGTTCAGGAAACGTTTTAATAAAAAACAAGTATGATGAAATTTCAATTTTAGCAGATTTGAATTATGATTCAAATTTGATTACTGTCTCGGAAAAAGGAAAAACAAAAATAATAAATGGGCAGGAAAAGATAATTTTAGAATCTGATTTTAAAATTTTTGAAAAACTTGGAAACTATTACCTAGTAAGAAAGAATGGAAAATTTGGCTTAATGAATGAAAAGGGGAGACTAGTTCTTGAGATAAAATACTCTTACATTAGTTCTTTGAATTATTCTGAAGAAAATAAAGATTTCCCCAAAATGGCTATTTATGAAAATGATAAAAAAGGGATTTTTGACTGTAAAACTGAGAAAGTCATAATACTTCCTAAATATGATTTATTAGAAGATTGGGGCAATGACTTATATCTAGGTAAGCTTAATGACAAGTATTTTTTATTAAAAAATTCCAAGGTTTTAAATTTAAATGGTGAAAAAGGAATAATCAGGCCTTTTGATTCTAAATATAGTTTTAATGGGGACAAATTAAATGATATATTTTTAATAAAGAACTTTGAAAACAAAATCGGGATTTATGACGCCAATATGGAATCTTTTATTGTCCCTCAAAAATATGATTCCATTAAAGTAATTACCCGAAATTTCTTTATAACTAAATTGAATGAAAAGTTTGGAATTTTAAATCATAAAAATGAATCTATATTTCCAAATAATTATTTTAAAATTTCAAATACTTTGGATCCATATTATTTTCTTTTTACGATTGAGAATGGTACGAAAAAAGGTTTAACAAATATTTTAGGTGACGTTTTATTACCAGTAGAGTATGATTCAATCGAATTGGGAGGTTTTTCCAGTTTAAAATTGAAAAAAGATAATAAATTTGGAATAATGGTAATCGGGAAACTTTTTGGCAGGTTAAGCACTTTTTCTGAGATGGTTAATTCAGATATTGGAAACGGAAATTCTACTGAAGAAACTGAAAATTTCATTGAAGAAAATAGTTTCAAAATTGATGGAAAAAGATATAAAATAATTAGAAATAAATTCGTAGAAATTAAATAATAACTGCTTCAGACACCGTTTGTGTCACTTTGAATGAGTAAAAATAAAATTCTTTTGGAGCGAAATTCAGGATTTCAAATCCTTTTTAATTTAGCTTCGACATAGGGAAAATGTTGAAGAACAAGGAAAAGGTGTTTCAAAGCAGAATCTAAAAATCAGAGAATTTTATTTTACTTTTGGGTTTATTATACCCGGAGCAATGAAATATCTGATTTTTTCCCTTCTGTTTATATTAAATTTTTCCGTTTATTCGCAGAAAAAAAGACCTTCTGAATACGGCATAAAGATTGGTATTCTACCTGCCGGAAAACTGGATGCCATCACCGATGTGCCGGGCCTAAAAGTGGGGCATTTCACCCTCCATCAAGGTAAAGACATTCATACCGGAGCCACAGCTATTTTGCCTCATCCCGGGAATATTTTCAATGAAAAAGTTCCGGCAGCCATTTTTGTTGGCAATGGATTTGGGAAATTGGCAGGATATACACAAGTAGAAGAATTGGGTACACTCGAAACGCCCATTTTGCTTACCAATACTCTGGCTGTTGCACAAGGAATGGAGGCTTTGATTGATTACACATTCTCTTTCCCCGAAAACGAAAATGTAAGAAGCGTAAACACTGTAGTTGGCGAAACCAACGATGGCGGCCTCAACGACATCAGAAGGCGTGTTTTGACGAGAGAAAACATGATGGAAGCCTTAAAAAATGCCAAAACAGGAAAAGTTGAGGAAGGAAATGTGGGTGCGGGAGCCGGCACCATGTGCTTTGGTTTCAAAGGGGGAATCGGTACATCCTCAAGAGTTTTACCAAAATCGAAAGGTGCCTATACCGTGGGAGTATTGGTACAGAGCAATTTTGGAGGAGTTTTGAAGATTGCAGGAAAGGAAGTAGGTGTAGCCCTTGGAAAACATAAATATACCGAAATCCTGAAAGACTACGAAGATGATGGCTCCTGCATGATGGTGGTGGCTACCGACGCCCCACTTGATGGCCATTCACTGAAAAGACTAGCAGCAAGAGCTATGCTGGGTTTGGGTCGCACCGGTGGCGTGGCGGCCCATGGCAGTGGCGACTATGTAATCGCTTTTTCTACTGCCGAAAGCGTAAGAATAAAAGCTAATGATAAAGAAATGTTGGAAACCCATACTACCCTGAAAAGTCAGGAGCTGGATATACTATTTGAAGCCGTAATAGAAGCTACGGAGGAAGCCATTATTAACTCTCTTTTTGCAGCAGAAACGATTGAAGGACAACGGGTTAAAGCCGAGGCATTGCCGGTGGAGAAGGTTTTGGAGATAATAAAAAAACCTCCTTTCGGAGGTTAATTGTCTTATTTCTTGGTCAGATAATAATTAAAACTGAATTTCTTAGGATTCTCACCAATTTTATCTGCAAACTTGGAAACAGTCGGATCATCGATATATTCTTCCAGCATAAAAATCGTAAGCATGCCTATTTCCTGATCGTAAGACATTTCGCTATCACCAAAAATATCCAGAGATAAATCTTCTGTTTTGCTTTTTAGGGTATAGTTTTTATCTTTTTTCTCAACTGTCAGGACACTTTTATAGGCATATTCAGGGTCGTCGTCAGAAAAAGTGATGGTCTTATCTTTGGAAGAATATTCATATTTACCTTCATAAAACAAAAGATCTTCAGGATAAGTAAAGGTACCGTCAGATTTAAAGTTAAATTTTTTATCACTTAACTCAAAAGGAAGGATAAGTGCGTTTCCATCAACGATAAGTTCGATTTTCTGAAGTTCATACTCACCTGCAAAAGTTTCTACTGGGGTAATCAGGGACTCTTCTTTACATGAAAAAACAAAAGCAGATAAAATTAATAAAGTAAAAAGGGTGATTTTTTTCATTTTGAAAAATAAATTTTTGTGAATAAAACTGGTAAAAAAACATCCAGGCGGATTAATATTCCTGAATGCACTATTTAGAAATTAACCGTAAAAATAATGCCAGAACAAGGTTTTTCTGAAAAGAATCCTAATAAATTTACTGCCCGCAACCCGGTTTTATTTCAGCTTTAAACACAGAGCCTTTTGATACAGTAGTTCCCGGTAATAATTCAATATTTTTCAAAGCATAAAATTTAACATTATTTCCTGAAGGTACAGTGATATTACCACTCATTTGAATTTTCTCCGAAGCCCTCTGAGTACCGGAAGGGATGATTTGATTGCTCAAAATTATATTCTGAATAGCAGGTATGCCGTCTTCGTCGATGCTCCCATCATTATCATTGTCTTTGTCATCACAGATATCCGGGGCGTTGGGATAAATACTGGCATCGGTATCATTGAAATCCAGGTTGTTTTTGACAAAACCCGGATTAGCCGCACAATTACCCAAAATGCTATTGGCTGACTGTCCAAAACCATCGCCGTCACTATCGGGATAAAGGGTCGAAATCTGTCCACCTGCTGAACAAGGCCCATCTTTAATCACAATGGTGTAGTCAGCAAAATTACCCACCGCACCGTAGCAACTTGATGAATTGTTTGATTCATAACCCTGCAATCTGATCCTCAAAGGATTCCCGGTTTTGAGGTCGGTATCAGGAATTCTGAATATAACCGTAGTCCATTGACCCGCCGGATTAGCTTTCCCGACGAGTTCATTGTAGCCGGAAAAAAGTTTGTCGTCATTGAGATCAATATATATTTTGTACGATAAATTGGTCCAACCGGCATCCGGAGTCCTGAATTCCATGGTATAAACCGAATCCATTGTTAGGGAATCCAATGTAATTGCGGTTTTGTCATGATAAACTGCCGAAGTTGAATAGCTCGTTTCAACGCCTTTGTACTTCATGCGATTGAAGGTTTTGTACCAAACCTGAGAGCCCACAGTAGGAGTACAGTAATTTTGGTTTATCCCGAATGTAATTTCATTGCTGTAAAAAGTACCTTCGGATGTAACTACCTTAAGTCTAAACTGATAGGAAGAAGCACTTCCGATATTGATATTTTTGAACACAAAAGCGGAGTCTTTGAGGTTCAAACCTGTAATATCCACAGATTCAGAAATGCTGAAATTTTCATTTCCATGTTCAACAAATAACTGTGTGACTGCACTTCCCAGTCTTTTGATTTTACCTTTTAACTCCCATACACTCCCCGAAATAGGATTAGCAGTCAAAGCAGTGATAATCGGTGTGCCACAGGCATATACTTCAACTTCAGCGATATTTAGCGAAGTGGCATCATACCGGGCATTTTGGACTCTAAAATATCTGCCAAGTGTATCAGGGCTAATGACAACATTCGAAAATTTTCTACCGTAAAGTTTTATTTTTTTAATGCCCGGAGTGGCCAAGGTGGTTGCGAAATCATTGGAAGTAAATGGAATTGCGGAAATAAATACGTAAATACTATCCATCCGGCTCTGGCAACAATCCGTGCGGTTATAGATCACGGCATCCGTAATTTTGGTTACAGTTCCCAAATCTACCTCCCACCAGTCGTGCGGAGCAAGGGCATCAGTATGCGAAACTGAGCCATTGTCAAAATTTCCGTTACGGTTACCGTCATTTGCCCGATTGGCTGCAGCTCCATTGTAAGTACTTACCTGACTGGATGGCTTACCAAGAGCTATATTCTCACGCCCTAATGTACAAGTTACGGGGATGCCTGCACAATGGCAGTTTTCGTCCCATGCATCGCCAAGTGTATTGGGATTTCCATCATCACAGGGTGTGTTTTTGACCGAACAGCCAATAAAAAATTCTTTCAGATAAGAACAATTGGTTTGATCTGTCACATTAAGCGTATAAACTCCCGGCGAAAGCTGAGAAATAGTATCGCCTGAGGCTCCATTGCTCCACTGGAAAGTGTAAGGTGCTGTACCGCCGGAAACAAGGGCTTTTACGCTACCATTCATGTTTTGGTCAGATTGGTGGGTATTCAGACTGATTGAAAATTTATCATTTTGCTTAATCACGAATACATAAGGAATACTGTTGGTTCCATCACTCACAGTGACAGTGTAACTCCCTGGTGATAGATTAGTCACAGAGTTGCCGGTTCCGCCACTACTCCAGGAATAAGTATAAATGCCACTACCGCCTGTTGCTGTAACGGTGGCAGAGCCATTACTTGCTCCAAAACAACTGACGTCAACTGTCGTAACCTGTAAATTGAGCTTATTAAGATTAACCGGAATAAGTTGCCAATCACCGGAGGTCATGCCAGTACAATTGTTTTGTACGATAAAACTGCCGTTGACTGTGGCGTTATTTTCGACCTGAAAACACAAGTTGTTAAATGCTTTGATATTATAATTTCCTCCGCCGAGGTCATTGAGGTGAAATTTCTGATTACTGCTATTTTGAACACTCCAAACAATTAATCTTGTACCTGAGCTGGAAGAACCTCCCGGCACATCGATGCTGCGGTTGGCATTTTGGAACATATCAATTTTGAACTTATTGTCACCAATCGCAAAGATATTCCATCGGGTATTGGCACTACTATCTGCTAAAACGAGATTAGTACCGGAAGAAGACGAGCCTCCTGCTGTGCCCAAATATTTCCCTGAATTTACGTTTTTGATATGATAAGTTCCATTGGTAAAAGTATTTACACACCCAAAATCGTTCTCATCGTATTTTATCGAATGTATCCTTTTTGAGGTTACCTCAGCGGCACGTTCCCGCCACAGCCGGGCGTTATCGGCGGTAGCGGCATCCCCAAGTGGAAGGCCCAGATTATCGACTACCAACGGAGTTGAATAGAAATTTACACTGTTGCCGCAAAGGTGGGTTTTGGAGTTTCCATTGTTATAACCCGAGGCATAGGGCCTGATTCCCGGCGTGCAGTGATTACTGCCCATGTTGTGCCCCAATTCATGCCTGAACACTTCCGCAGAGCCATTTATGCTGTTCACCGAACTGTACCCCCCTACGCCGGCCCAGCCGCCCATTTCGTTGGGAGCTCCGGTAGGCACCTGAATAGAAGCCACAAAGTCGGGATTGGTACGTGCTATATCATCGGCAAACCAGGTATAGACATCACTCAAAACACTGGTCACAATACCGGGATTATGGGAGTCGATACCCGTACCTACCAATCGCACATAGACATTGTCAACCAATGAATTGTGTAATCCGTTATTAACCATTTCAACCAGCGAAAGTGCATGAGCATCAATATCTCCGGCTTTGGCGGCTGCCTCATAACTGTAACCCACAAAGAGGTCGGCCACGAATTTGCCACCGGCATCCTTTTCTTCACAACCTGAGGTGGCGGCCACGGCATTGTTTTCTATAAACGCCGTTTTTTCACATATCGCTGCTTCTTCTTTCCATTCTGATACACGGTAATCCCCTTTGCTATTGGTGGGCCTTATTTCGTAAAAACTATTTGTGGTATTAATCTGCAGCACCATTTTCGCGGATGCCGGGTTATACACCATAATAACATCATGATAGTGAGCAAGATGAGCAAATTTTTTATCATTGCTTCGGCCACGGTAAACTTCCAGACCTTTATAATTATTAACAACAACATGGTCAAATTTTACGGGAATGCTCACATCATCAAAAAGGTTGAGGGTAAGCTCTGAGGTAGATTTCAATCTGGCACCTGAATTAAGATTTGAGCTTATTTTTAAAATTCCGGCTCGTTTTTCACCGGTGGTAAGCTCAACTGCTGCGGTTCTGGTTCCTTTTTTTGGGGTTTCAAAAAGTTCTGTTGGGGTATTTTGAGCAAATATTAAATTTGAAATAAAATACAAAGACAAAAGGAAGAATTTCCTAAACATTGAATATACTAAATGGGTGATTTTATTATGGTTAATTGTACGCCTTAGGTACAAAATTAATCAAAAATCGTGCCCCGGACTTTAAGAATTATTCTAAATATTAATTTATCTAACTATCATTCCGCAGATTTTCAATTCCTCTGATAATTCAAAATTACTTTTAAAAAAATAGACACAGAGACTTTTTTCACATTAGTCCCTGTCATAAAATAAAAAACTCAGGTTTTATAAGCCTCTAAATTTAAATCTGCTTCATTTTGAAGCTATTTTTGATTGATTTCAACAAACTCAAATATGAAAAAAATAATAATTCTACTTTTAATTGCTATCATTCAAACTTCAGGACAATCTCTTTTAAAAACTTTTCAAACCAACAACCGTAACTCCTATCCCAGGTTTGGAGTAGAAGCAAACGGAACCTTGTATTTTACGGCAGGCCAACCACTTGAATATGGCGTAAGAGTCTGGAAAACAGACGGAACAGACGCAGGAACAAAGATGATAAATGCGGCAGTTGGAGCCCCGGTTACAGGGCCTTTTCCTCACTATGCCTCTAATAACGCCGTAAGAGCATTTGGCAACAAAGCTCTGATTATTGCCGCTCCAGCCAGCCAGAATTACGACCATGAACTATGGATAACCGACGGCACAGAAGCCGGAACTTTTAGATTGAAAGATATCAACCCTGGCACAGGAGACCCTTATATTCAGAATCTTACCATTTTAACATTAAACGGGAATACAGTTGCATTTTTCTCAGCTAATAATGGCACCAGTGGTCAGGAACTCTGGATGACTGATGGTACACAGGCCGGTACAGTTTTGGTGAAAGACATCAATCCGGGCGGGGGATCGTCTGACCCATTTTCGTTTACGGTTTTGAATAATATTGTTTATTTCTTTGCCAATAATGGCACAAATGGTCACGAATTCTGGAAAACTGATGGTACCACGGCAGGTACGGTAATGGTAAAAGACATAATGCCCGGCTCAGGTAGTTCCGTATCTCTCTATGGTTCAAGTAATATTATAATAGCTAACGATTTCAGCCTGTATTTATCTGTTTATGACAATAGCTACCCTACCAATGCCACCAAATTGTATTTTTCAGATGGCACCGAAGCCAATACTGTGAATATGGGTGGGTATCAGTACGTCAAAAATTTCAAAAAATTTGGAAGCAGGATATACTTTACAATGAATGAAAGCTTCACGAATCTGCTCGTTTTAGATAATTACAGCTCTCCTTTCCCTCCTACTTTTGTCAATAGTTCAGACATTGGAAATGTGGTAAATGGCGAAGACCTGACCGTCTCGGGGGATTCTTTATACCTGACGGCAGAGTATGGAACTGGTGAGCGGAGGCTGTACCTAATTACCCAATTTCAGCCAAATCTGGCCTATCTGGTTTCTGACCTTCTGCCCGGCACCAACGCAAATCCTTTTCCGGCATTGGCTCAGGATCGTAAATTTATCCCGACAGGTAACGGGAAGATGTATTTTATGGCAAGTGACGCTATCCATGGCAAAGAACTATGGTTTACTGACGGCAACTGGTCTAACACCAAAATGGTGAGAGATTTTAGACTCAATGCCGACAATGGCTCCTATTCCTACATGAAAATGTTTGGTGACAAGCTATTTTTTATTGCCGACACCACTGCCAGTGTGGCCGAATGCTATTATTCCCAAAACGGCAACACACCTGTAAAAATGTCAACCATTGACCCCTCCAAAGGATTGAGCAACTTTTATCCAATTGAAGTATCTGGCGGATACCTGTACTTTTCGGCTTTTGACCCCGTAAGAGGATATGAATTATTCAAAACCAATGGCAGCAGTTTTATTCTGGTCAAAGATATCTTAACTGACCCTTATTCGTCTGACAATGAGTTTTTTAAACAAGCAGTAACCTTAAACAATAATTTATATTTCATAGCCGATGATGGCAAATACGGCAGGGAAGTATGGAAAACCAACGGAAAATCGAGTCAGACCAAAATCGCATTTGAAATTTACAGGTATCCTTCGGCAGAAAAACCATCAGGATATACCACCAATTATTCGCACTACAAAACATCAACTTCTATCGAATTTATCAAAAAAATCAACTCCAAAATCCTCATTTTTGAGGAATACAGTATCTGGGCATCAGATGGTACTTCGGCACCCGAAAAGATATTTGTCAGTGGCAATATGTTTTCCTATCAGAATAAGATCTATGAATTGAACGGCTATTTGTATTTTAACGCAGGAAACAAACTCTATAAAACCAACGGTACAGCCGCCGGAACTGTTTTGGTGGGCCCACCAGATGCGGGTAACCCTGATGATTACCGGGCCATCAGACTTTTGGGTACTATTAACAACAAAATCATCTTCATGGGGCATCATACCACTTATGGATGGGAAGCCTTTTATTCTGATGGTACGCCAGGAAACATCAATTTACTGGCTGATTTAGCCCAGGGCATAAATACCTGGGAAACCAGGGGAAATAGCAGAATAGTTGGGAATAAACTATATTTTGTTCATAATAACGAAACAGACGGAACAGTACTTTGCATCACTGAAGGTACACCGGCAACCACTTCTATTGTAAAAATTTTCGGGCAGGTAGAAGAATGTGAATACTTAACAAATTTCAATAATACTCACCTGGTTTTTGTGGTTGATGATGGTATTCATGGCCTGGAAATATGGAAGTCCGATGGCACTTTGGCAGGAACATCGATAATAAAAGATATCAATACTACCGGCTGGAGTAACCCTCTGAATCAGCAATATGACAGGCAATTTGCGGTATATAACAACCTCCTGTATTTCTATGCCAATGACGGCACTTCCGGCAATTTTTATAGAAGCGACCTTACCGAGCCCGGCACTATTCTTTTAACTCAAAGTGATGGAATCAATGCCATGAGCACACCATTTGGGGTTTATATGTCGGGCTATACACCAGAAACAGGCAGTGAACCCGGTAAGATTGAATATGATTCAAACTCTAAAAGAATACTTGAGAATATTGCTTCGGGAAATGCTTCTTCCAATCCCGGGCAAATGCAATTAATGGACGAAAAAATATTCTTTGCGACCTTAAGCCCTCAATTGAAAAAAGAACTGCATGTGTATAAAATGTGTCAAAATACCGCTACTGTATCCGGCACCCAATCTCAGTCATTAAATACGCTGGCTTTGGAACAGGTGATAAGTACCGCCTCACTGGAAGCCTCCACCCGACACTTTTTTAATGCCGGAAAAAGCATCGAGCTGCAACCGGGATTCAAAACGGGCGACCAGACAGTTTTTGAAACCAAAATTGAAGGCTGCGTTTATAGTACGGCTGATTGATGAGGAATATCGAAGGTGGAAAAAAATTGTAGTCGTTCCATCAGAAATTACCTCTTTGATTGTGATGAAAAGTGCGGAGTAGCATAGCCCTTGTGTCCAGAGTCCCTGAGGGAGACTCCGAACGGACGAAATATTGATGGTTTGCCACCTTCCAGCCATAACTTTGACCACCCCAGCCACCGTAATTTACATCAAACTCTAAAAGTAAACCTCCTTTATGGGTTAAACTTAATTCGTTTGGACCAGTCTCATAGTAAGACCTGTATATTTTTAGATGATTGATCATATTTTGCTCCCCATACTTAAAGACAACGGGGTAATAGGTGTCTTTGTCACCGGCTACGGTAAAGTCACCTTTGTAGATGTTTTTGGCTACTAGTTGTTCTGTGCCTATTTGTTGGGCGATACACGTCGTTATATCAATCAATACCAAAACCCATAAGAGTGAAAAGCGATAGGGACTGGAGAATAGTTTATATTGAATCATGAATTTTTAAAATTTTTAAAGTCCAATTGCCTCCAATCTCTCAATAAAATAAGTGTAACTTTCTTTCAGCAGTGGTTCTTCATCTTTTTCATCGGGATATTGATCTCCGAAAGAATCAATAGATTTTTTTAAACCCAATTTGTATTCTTCATATCGATTCATTTGATTACCTTGGAATAACAAAAAAATCTTTTTCATCATGTGAACCGGATATTGTCCACCAACAAGTATGTTCTTTTGCTCAGAAAACGGATATTGTGCAATGTATTTGGCAATATTGTTTACATCACTAAATGGTATCAAAAACTCTTGCTCCACCTGTTGCAAAAATCGCTTAAGTTTAGGCAAGTAGTCGTCTAAAGCACTAAGATCTGTGAATCTGAAGTCTCGTATTTTCTTCATTAAGTCTACATCATTTGGCCAACTTGAAAGCGTTCCTTCTCCGTATTTTGAAATAATTGCCCCATTCAACAAGTTCCTAAAATTATTCTCTAAGGTGAAGATTATAATAGATGAATTGTTCGGACTCAATAGGTATTTATTACCAAAGCTTTGACACCTGATACCAAAATTGCCTGCAAAGTCTTCATTTTTAATTTCAAATTGCACCGTATCACTTACGACTTTGGATTGAAAATGAGGTAGTTCAATTTTAAAATAGCCTCTTATTTTATCAAATACTTCTTTTTTCTTCATAATTTCTAATCAATATTTAGGTAATTCCCAGCTCCATCACTGTATAATTTATAAAACGATTTGATTTTTATTGATTGACCTTGAATTAAATTTGAGGGCAACTGAATTTCATTTTAGTCCCCACAGAGTCTCCGACAGGGACTCTGTGGCCGCTTCTGGACAGGAGTATTTATAAAGCGTACAATTTAAAAAGAACTTACTTAAAGCCATATTGCAGGATCAGTTTTTGATTTTGCAAAAAATTAACAAAATCTAAGTTAAATACAATCGGTGAAATTTGGAAACATCGATTTGGTATTTTGTAATTGAAATAACATTCTCCTTGTGTTCAGAGTCCCTCCAGTAGAATCAGGAAGATTGAAAATGTGTATTTCAGACGTAATTCGGAATGATTTTTTTTTCCTGAGAAATATGACTTTAATTCAAAAAAATACTCAAACTTTACACCTGAAATTGTTTCACGGAAATCGGTTTTCAACCTCATCAAACAAACACTATGGCGATCATTTCAGTATTTGATATGCTCAAAATCGGCATCGGACCGTCAAGTTCACATACATTAGGGCCCTGGAAGGCCGCCAACCGTTTTTCCAATGAGCTAATCAACAATAAACTGATAGCAAAAACCACAAATATTAAGGTGGAATTATTTGGCTCGCTTTCTCTCACCGGCAAAGGGCACGCCACCGACATTGCCTGTATGATAGGCCTCACCACCGAAAAACCGGAGGAGATTTTGCCGGAAAAAATGGAGGAAATTCTTCAAAAAATAGAAGCCGAAAACCACATTTTGATCGCCGGAAACAGGATTCCTTTTCTGAAAAACAGAGACATTGTATTTCATAAAGAGTTCCTGCCTTTTCATCCCAACGGCATGAAAATCACTGCTTCGGGCACTGATTTTATGTTTACTAAAACCTATTACTCGCTGGGCGGTGGATTTGTAACCGAAGAAGGCGAAGACCCTGAAAAGACTGAAAATCAAACCGCTATCCCCTACCCTATCCAGACAGCTGCTGAGCTTTTGGAATATTGTAAAACCGGAAAATTGATATCTGAGATAGTGTGGGAAAACGAACTTTCTCTACACACCGAACCTGAAGTCAGGCAAAAAATTGCCAAAATATGGCTCACCATGCAGGAATGCATGTATCTCGGCTGCCATACTGCGGGTCACCTTCCCGGCGGACTCAACGTAAAACGCAGGGCGGCTGATATTTACAAAAAACTCAATGGCCCGGCGGACAGCCCTATTGCCGAATGGCTTACTGGCTTGAGAAAAACGGAGGTGAAATTCAGGGAGATATTGCAATGGGTGAGCTGCTTTGCATTATCAGTCAATGAGGTCAACGCCTCGCTGGGAAGAGTGGTGACCGCCCCTACCAATGGCAGTGCGGGGGTGATCCCGGCAGTATTGATGTATTATCTGATGATCGAAAACCACGACGCAGCTGAGGACGAAATCAGGAGATTTATGCTCGTAGCAGGCGAAATAGGCAGTATTTTCAAAAAAGGAGCCACCATATCTGCGGCCATGGGCGGCTGTCAGGCGGAGATTGGCGTGTCGGCTGCAATGGCCGCCGGGGCACTTTGTGAGTTGCAGGGAGGCACTCCCGGGCAGGTGCTGGTTGCAGCCGAAATCGCGATGGAGCACCACCTCGGGCTCACCTGCGATCCCATAGCCGGGCTGGTGCAGGTACCCTGTATCGAACGCAACGCCATGGGAGCCATAAAAGCCATCAATGCCGCTGAGCTGGCCCTCAACACCAACCCCGATGACACCAAAGTGTCGCTCGACCACGTGATCGCCACCATGTGGAAAACCGCCCTCGACATGAACCAAAAATACAAAGAAACTTCTCAAGGAGGCCTGGCGGTTACGGTTAATAATAGTGATTGTTGAGGGTTTATATTGGAAATCTAATGCTTTACCTTAATTTTAAGGTTGATTAGGGCTTAAAGGGAATTTCTATAATTGCAGAATATAGAATGATTTTACTTAAAAGTGTTTTTAGAAATTTTCTTCTTATGTTCAGGGTACTTGGCGGATAATCAGAACAGAGAGAATATTGGAATTCCAATATTAAGTTTGATTCTTAATTTCTAAAATTTCTATACTTATCTTATTATGTAATTCTTTATCAGAAATAGAATTAATAAGGTTTAAATTTAAATAAGGTAATAATTCTTTTGACTTACCAAATAATAATCTTGCAATTGATAAAGTTCTTTTAGAGAGCTCAATTTCTTTATTAGAATTTAAAAGCGACTGTTTTGTGTTTCCTATTTCGTAGGATATTCCATAACAATTTCGAAGTACCGATATTATTTCTTCTCTAGAGATTTTACAAATATTAACGAAAGATGAATTTTCAATTTCACTTAAAAGAGAATCAAGCATATTGAGTTTTCTCTCGGCCAACGAAATATCAAATCCAACTCTCATATTTTCGATTTCTTTTATTCTTTCTTTAATTTTCATTTTTTTTACTTAGGAGGAATTAATGAAATTGTTTTTACGGTAATTTCAGTACCGATAGAGTCTCCGAAAGGGACTCTGAGGCCCCTTATGTGCGAGTATTCTTTAATTCAATATTGCAGGATCAATTTTTGATTTTGCCTAAAATTACTAAATCTAAGATAAATAGAATTGAGTTCAGAGTCTCTGGCGGAGACTCTGAACGGACAGAAAATATATTAAAGGCTTTCATTCTTGAGTTCTTTACTAAATCGTTTTATCCAACCGTTATCTATAATTGGCTCGGCTTTCAGCATTTCACTTATTTTATTCAAATCTATCTGCTCACCGTTTTCTTCATAAACTATTTTAAATTCAGGATACTCTTCAAAAATGCGTAAAAAATCGAATAAGGCACCTTCTAATATTTCTCTTGTGTAATTCTCAATTTCTTTTTTTTGAACCTCATTCATCTTTTGAAACAGATTTGTATATCCATCTGTTTGGGATAAATCAGAAATTTCATTTAAAATAAACCTGTATTGACTATCAAAAACTTCACAAGCTAACAAATTCCCAAAATGATCTAAAATTTCTTTATTTGATTTCATACTTCAATTCAATTTACTCCTTTCCAAGGAATGTTTAGAATTCCTGTTTAGTCTCTACAGAATATTTTTAGTCCCCACAGAGTCTCCGAAAGGGATTCTGTAGCTGCTTCTGTGCAGGAGTATTCCTTAAATTCATACTGCAGGGCCAATTTTTGATTTTGCAAAGAATTTACAAAATCTAAGTTAAAAACTATCGACAAAATTTTGAAACATCCCCTTTTTTTTTGTAAATGAAGTAACGTATCCCTTGTGTTCAAATTCCCTAGTGGATAATCTGAACGGACGAAACGTATCGTTTAAATACCGATAAAGTATATTCTAAATTCTCTTTACTAAATGCTAACACATTATTCATGCCTTCATCAAAATGATGTAACCCAATTTTTTCTTTGTCAATTTTACATTCATAATGAAGCACACCTCTTTCACACTTGATATTAAGTTTAGCATTTTTGTACAAAATACCTATATCAAAATACCCAAACTTGCTTCTTGACATGTCAACTTCTGATATTTTGCTAACTTCAAATTCAATAAATTTTAATTCAAGAAGCTGTATTAGATAGTTGTAGGCTTCTAATCCATTTTTGAAATTATAAACATTAACTACCATACAATTTTCCAAAGATTATTCCTTAAATCAATAATTCTACTACCTAAGTTTTTCTCACTAATAGGCCTTGTCAAATAGTTGATTTCCCTGAGATAAAACCTAACTGAGAATATGGATTATGTGTCCCCAAAGAGTCTCCGCCAGGGACTCTGTGGCCGCTTCTGTGCAGAGTATTTTTTGAGGAGTATTCCTTACAGCCATATTGCCGGATCAGTTTTTGATTTTGCATAAAATTAACCAAATCTAAGCTTAAGCTAAATACAATCGACGAATTTTAGAAAAATCCTTTAGTTTATTTTGCAAAATGAGAGTGGTTGCCGGATAATAGGGTCTGTATGAAATGAAGCAAAATTAATAAAACTTAAAAGGCCAACTCACTTTCTTGCTTGTAGGTAATGAACTAATACAAAATTTACGATAAAGTACTCTCCCAAAGTATTAATGATTCTTATGAAAATGTAGGTTAGTTCGTAAAGCCGAACCTCCGGAGGTAAAATATAATACAAATCGGAAAAAAGTACAAAGAGTAAGCCCAGAGAAAAGTTTAGCCTGGAAGTATCATTTTTAACCAAAATACCAATTACGAAAAAGCACATCAGTGCTATCCAATAAAAGTTAAAAGACCACATGGAAGGTCTGGGATAGAAATTTAAGAGAAACAAAAAATAAAGCCCAAAGCCTAATCCAATGGCTAAAAAAACCTTGTCCTTCTTTAAAATTTCATTTTTTGATTTTATCCCTATATTTATAAATACCCCCAAAATGATCAATCGTAACATAGGTTGGAGGTAAGAATAGGCAATGTCATAATTCTCCATATCAATGACAAAAATCGATGACATACCCATAACAAACAGACTTCCATAAACAAAACTGAGGAAAAACAATGCCTTGAATGGAAAACTCAAGCTTTTCAGGGAGATGTAAACAAACAGTAAAAAATAGTCAAACTGGAATAAAAACAAGCTTAATAATTTATCATACAGGTTAGTAAGTTTTTCCGGCTCTATTTCCTGAAAAAAGAAGAAATTGGCCAAAAGAACCATTGAAAAGAACATAATCGAAAACCTCTTGCTCATATCCCTGAGAATTACAAGTCAGAAAATTAGTTTCCCTGACGAATCCGGTAATAACATTTAATCCTTTGAGCCAGGCTTATTTCTTTTGATCACTCCCTAAATAGGATTTGCAATCATTACTATGTTGAATCCTTCAAAAATTATTCCATATTTATTGATTTCAATCCCGGAGTTTTTGAGAGGTGTCATATTTAAAAACCTCATTTTCAACAGCCTTTCCGGCACTATGAAAAATTAAAAAAATTCGGTCAGCTGCGAATAAATAGGTTATTTTGTGTTAGTTTTCGCCCCCTATGAAACCGACAGTATTAACCCTATTTTTATTTTATTTCATTCTTGCCGCTCGTGCCCAGCAGCCCTCCCAGACTATCCGCGGGCGGGTGTTGGACAAAGACAACCAGCAACCTGTGCCCGGAGCAACCATCTTGCTCAATGGGTCTCAAAAAGGTACTTTCACTAACGAAAATGGCATTTTTTCCTTCGAAAAACTTCCCGTTGGCAGATACACCCTCAGTATAAGTATGGTAGGATATTTTAACCAAAAAATCCCTCTGATAGACCTCGGAAGTGGAAAGGAAGTGGTATTAAGCATAGAATTGAATGAAAACGCACAATTGCTCAATGAGCTGGTAGTCAAAGCCGAATACAACAAACAGAAAACGATCAATGACCTGACTATGGTCAGCGGGAGGCAGTTTACGGTTCAGGAGACCAACCGCTATGCCGGAGGCTACAGTGATCCATCCCGTATGGCGATGTCTTTCGCGGGCGTGGCATCAGCCGGAAATGACCAAAACAACGAGATTGTGATTCGGGGAAATTCTCCAAAAGGTCTTCTGTGGAGGCTCGAGGGCATCGAAATCCCCAATCCTAATCATTTTGGTGATGGTCAGGGCTCCACAAGCGGAATCATTAGTATGCTCAACAGCAACAGCCTGGCCAACTCTGACTTTCTGACGGGAGCTTTTCCAGCGGAATATGGAAATGCCTCCTCGGGGGTTTTCGACCTCAGAATGCGAAGGGGAAATGACCAAAAGCATGAGTTTACCGGGCAATTTGGTATAATTGGCCTTGATGCTAGTGCTGAAGGGCCTTTCAAAAAAGGCGGTCCTTCCTACCGGGTTAACATGCGTTATTCTACATTGGAACTGCTATTTAAGTCCGGCCTGCTTGCTATCGAAACCGGGGATTTTAAGCCTGCTTACCGGGATGCCAATTTCACCCTGAATTTCCCCACCAAAAAGGTAGGTACCTTTAGCTTATTTGGCTTGGGAGGCATGAGCTTTTCCGATGAAAAAGACCAGACCTCCAATGACAGCGAATCACAAAAAATGGGTGTAACTGGACTGACACATAAAATATCGACCGGTAAAAAGGGGTATTTTTATTCGGTTTTAGCATTTTCCCGGGAATCATCCACTACTAACAATCAGGATTTTATCAATAATAAAGAATGGGTTGTGGCTCAAAAAAATCTGTATGCTTATAATACCATCAGGTTTTCAGGTTTTTACAATTACAAAATCAATCAAAAAACAAGTCTTCGTTCCGGCCTGATTATTAGCAATTTGGCTTTTGAGCTGGATGAAAACCGCAGGGACAATTCCAGAAATCTGCTGGTCAATTATCTTAAAGAAAACGACGCATCACAATTTTTTCAAGCTTATTCACAAGCCAAATATTCGCCCGGAGAAAAGTTTAGCCTTACAGCAGGTTTACATTACAACAAGTTTCTGCTCAATCAAAATCAGATGTTGGAACCGCGGGCCGGAGTAAAATTTCAAATCAACCCTAAAAATACCCTCAGTGCTGGTTTTGGGCTTCACAGCCGTTTGGAACCTGTATCTGTGTATCTTTACAAAAGAAGAAAACAAGGAGAGCTTTTTGTTCAACCCAACCGAAATATCGGCCTTACCCGGGCTGCCCATTATGTTTTGGGTTATGACCGAAGCCTAAACCCAAATACCCGGCTCAAAATCGAAGCCTACTATCAAAAACTCTTTAATGTACCAGTAGATACCAACAGGAAAAGTACATTTTCGATGCTTAATGCTACTTCAGGAATCCCAAGTAATGTCCTTGAAAACAGTGGTCTGGGAGAAAATTACGGTATGGAACTTACATTGGAGCGGTATTTTGCCAATAATTATTACTATCTGATTACTGCCTCGCTATTTGATTCAAAGTTTATGGTGAAAGATAAAGTATGGAGAAATACTGTTTTCAACAATACCTACGCAGGTAATCTGCTTGCAGGCAGGGATTTCGCTATTGGTAAACAAAAAATCCATTGGTTTACAGTCAATTCCCGGCTTATGTGGCGAGGGGGCAACAGGTACACGCCTATAAATTTGGTGGAATCTATCCGACGAAACACTACCATTCAGGATGCAAATAAGGCATTTGTACCCCGATATCCCGATTATCTGAGACTGGATATGGGGTTTTCCTACAAATTAAACAAAAAGAAAACCACCTGGACTTTCAGTGCCGACATTCAAAATATCACCAATAGAAAAAATATCATCAGGGAGCGGTATAGTTCCACCACAAAATCAATTTATTACAATTATGCTCTTCCTTTGATTCCTATTATCAGTGCGAAAGTAGATTTTTGATAATACAAAGCTGTCTGATTAATCATCCATTAGTCTGCTTTTTATCCTTTTCAATCCTTTGTCAAGGTTTATGAGCAGAAAATAGTTGCTAAGACTCACTGTAAAATGCATGATGAGAAAGAAAATACTGGATTTATTGATAAATTGAATTGTAAACCACATATAATTAAAAATGAGCAAAAAAACTACTCCTAATATCAATTCATAAAATTCTGAATCTTTTTGATTTCTTCTAAGAGCAAAATATTTGATACTGATAAGCATCATATAGGAGAAAATGGTTTGAAAAGTGTAGGAATAAGGCAAATAGGGCACGAATACCAGAAAAAACACCAGGCTACTAAGCATCTCAATAATCAAAATCACTGCAAAATGGCCGGGATCGATGAGTCGGATTGCTTTTTTACTTTCAAAATAGAGAAAATATACCAGAGCCAAATGAAAGACCAAACTTAGGACGATTTCCGGCAATGTTTTATAATCAATTTCATAGGAATAAAAGTAATTTATCCTGATATCGGTAAAAATTGAGGAAAGTTGGAATAAGACTGCAAGCGTAAAGAATATGCGGAGGTTGGTGTTTTGTTTCTTAAAAATTTGATATAAGATAACTAATGGAACCAGCAAAAAAATGTACCCAAATGCGGAATTTGTCAAATGGTACAATAAAACAAACAGAAAAGTGGAGGCAACGTAAATAAAACTATTGTGCCCTATTAATTTAATAACTTTTTTCATATTGGTGCAAGATTTTAGTTTGGGATTATTAAAATAAAAATTCCTAAAACGTCTTTTCAAAAATAGCACACTAGACACTAACTATCAACGATTTGGATAATTTATTTTTTGAAATTTATTATTCGGTTAAGGTAAAAAAAGAGAATTAGCAATAAACTATAAATGTTAGTAAACTTATTTAAGCTATTCAATTTTTATAGAAAATTATTTTTTTAAGATTTTGTTTGGAGGCAATGGCGAAAGGTAAAATTTGTATACACCATGTTTACACCATACAAAAAAGAGTTACAAGAAAAATCTCATAACTCTTTAATTATCAATTGTCGGGATGACAGGATTTGAACCTGCGACCACTCGCCCCCCAGACGAGGATTCTACCGGACTGAACTACATCCCGAATTCATGCTGCAAATTTAGACCACGGTTACATTTTTTCAAACTTTACACTCATAAATACCGATAATATTATCCACAAATGTTTTTTTCAAAAATTGTCCTGAGTCATTATATACCTTCTTTTAATTGCGTAATTTTAAATCAAAATATAATTCAATCTTATGAACGCCTTAATTATCAATAGATTAAAGAAAATAGTTTTTTTCTTTTTGTCCATTGTTTTTTACAATTCTTCTTTTGCTCAAAAACCTGAATGGCTGGATCCAAAAATCAACGAGGTAAACCGCCTTCCGATGCACACCAATTATTTTGCATTCGAAAATCAGGAAATGGCTGCCACAGGCCTAAAGAAAAATTCCGACAACTACCTTTCACTAAATGGCAACTGGAAGTTCCTTTGGGTAAAGAATGCAGATCAAAGACCTACAGATTTTTTCAAAACTACCTATGACGATAAGGCCTGGACTCAGATGCCTGTACCGGGACTATGGGAGTTTAATGGTTTTGGGGACAAACAATATAAGAATATTGGTTATGCCTGGTCAAATCATTATCCAAATAATCCCCCGGTTGTACCTACCGAGGGTAATCATGTAGGAACCTACAGAAAGAATATTATAATACCTGCCAATTGGTCAGGGCAGCAAATTATTGCCCATTTTGGCTCTGTAACATCCAATATTTATTTATATATCAACGGGCAATTTGTGGGTTATTCTGAAGATTCCAAACTCCAAGCCGAATTTGATATTACGAAATTTGTAAAACCCGGAGAAAACCAGTTTGCTTTCCAGGTATTCCGCTGGTGTGATGGCACCTATTTGGAGGACCAGGACTTTCTGCGATTGAGTGGAATAGGTCGTGACTGCTACCTGTATAAGCGTACTCCTGCACATATTGAAGACCTTAGAATCAATGCTTTGCTTGATGAACAATACAAAAACGGCATTTTGGATGTGGAAATTGATTTTTCGAAGGTTTGCAAAAATGAAATCGCCAAAATTGAACTTCTGGATGAAGCTGGTAAAAAAATAGTTTCGAAAGAGATTAAGTATGCTCAAAAACCCGAGAAATTGACATTTACAATAGACTCTCCAAAAAATTGGACCGCAGAAACACCGAATCTCTACACTCTCGAAGTTAGCCTTTCAAACGGAGGAAAAACACTGGAAGTAATTCGTCAAAAAGTAGGATTCAGAAAAGTAGAAATCAAAGGTGCTCAATTGTTGGTCAATGGCAAACCAATTCTCATCAAGGGTGTAAATCGCCACGAAATGGATCCAGAAACGGGTTACTATCTGAGTGAGGCTCGGATGATCCAGGACATTCAACTCATGAAAATGTACAATATCAATGCGGTACGTACCTGTCATTACCCTGATGACAGCCGTTGGTATGAACTCTGCGACGAATATGGTTTGTATGTGGTGGCCGAGGCCAATCTGGAATCTCATGGAATGGGTTACGGCGATAAAACGCTGGCAAAAGTCCCTGAATTTCAACTGGCACACATTCAGCGTAACGAGAGAAATGTTCAGAAATTCCGGAACCATGCCTCAGTAATCATCTGGTCTATGGGTAATGAAGCCGGTTTTGGTCAGAATTTTATTGATGTCTATAATCACATCAAAAAAATGGATGCTACACGTCCTGTTCAATACGAGAGGGCCTGTGATAACTACACCGACATGGCATATTCAGATATTTACTGTCCGATGTATCTTAGCTATGAAGGTTCAGAAGATTACTCCAAAAATGCTCCTAAAAAACCACTCATCCAATGCGAATACGCTCATGCAATGGGCAACTCTATGGGTGGTTTTAAAGAATATTGGGATCTGGTAAGAAAATACCCTGCTTATCAGGGAGGTTTTATCTGGGACTTTGTAGATCAGTCACCGCGTGAACTTCGCCCCGATGGCAAATATCAATATTCTTATGGAGGCGATTGGAATAAATACGACGGTCATGATTTCAACTTCTGCAATAACGGCTTGTTTTCGCCCAGTAGAACCCCAAATCCTCATACGCATGAAGTGAAATATTTCTATCAGGAAATTTGGGCAAAACCAGTCTCTGAAAGCGAAATCGAAGTTTTCAATGAATTCTTTTTCAGAGATTTAAGTAATTACTATTTAAAATGGGAATTGGTAAGCAATGGAAATATTATTGAGGCCGGCACCATTGACAACATCAATGTGCTTCCGCAACAAAAAGGCAATTTCCCATGGGCTATTTCTTCAGCAAAAACAGGGGGAGAAAAATTCTTAAACATCAGCATTTTGACAAAAAAATCAGAAGGTTTGGTACCTGCAAATTTTGAAGTGTCAAAATCACAGACACAGATTGGGACATCAAAACCAAAATCTTTTGAACTAAAAAATGTGGAAATTTCAAAAAATGTGGCTGTAGAAATCCCAAAAATTAAGGAAAACAGCTTTAGCACACTCGAAATTTCAGGACCGGCGTTTGCTATAGAGTTTAACAGAAACACCGGGTTTATTCACAAATACCAGGTTAAAAACACTTCACTTTTAGTACCTGGAACAGAAATAAAACCCAATTTCTGGAGAGCTCCAACAGATAATGATTTCGGAGCAAATATTAATAACCGTTACAATGTTTGGAAAAATCCTAATTTTAAATTGACTGACTTAAAATGGACCATGGTCAATGACCTTGCACAAATAAAAACAGTTTTTGATTTACCTGAAACCGGGGCAAAATTAGAGATTAATTATCTGATAAATAATCAGGGAGAAATCAATATTTCACAAAAAATGATCGCCGCCGCTGATAAAAAAGTGGCCAATATGTTCCGATTTGGAATAAAAATGCAGCTCAATCAGGATTTTGATCAAATCGAATTTTTCGGAAGAGGCCCGGTCGAAAATTACAACGACCGCAACAGCAATACATTTGTAAATCTTTACCGCCAAACCGTAGCTGAGCAGTTTTATCCATATATCAGGCCACAGGAAACAGGAAATAAGACTGATGTAAGATGGTGGAAACAGATTAACAAAGATAAATCAGGACTCAAGTTTTATTCCAATCAGCCATTATCAATGTCGGCATTGAATTATACAATAGAGGAAATGGATGAAGGTACCCAAAAAATCAACCGTCACCCTGCTGACCTCAAAAAATCTGATGCTGTAAACTTGTGCATAGATTTGGTACAGGCCGGTTTGGGTTGTGAAGACAGTTGGGGTCGCATCACTCAGAAAAAATATCAGGTTCCTTATCAGAACTATGAATATTCATTTTTTATAAAACCAATTGGCTATAAGTAATCAAGTAAAAATCCACCTTTTTTTAAAAACTGGGTGGATTTACTTATTAATTTAATTATTTTTTTAAATATACATTTAGCAAATTTTAAAAATATTTATTGGGTATTTCATTAAGAAACAAAATAATTTTAAATATAAAATTGATCCCTTTCATAAATCAAAAAAATATAAAAAACTATCAATCAGAAACTTAAATCGTAAAATCAAATGTCATTTTCTTAAAAGAAATTGATTTTGTGCATTTTTTCTAAAAACATAAGATGAAATTAATTTTTAAACTTGCCTTCGCCATCATTTTGGCGGTCTTCGCTATTCAAAGAATCCGAAACAATTATTTCTCCAAAAAAAGAATCAAAAACATAGCTGACAATCTGGCAGATGATGATTTTTCACGGGACCTAAGCGAGCAGTTAGATATGATGATTTTTAAAGATTCAAATTTTGAATTATCAAGAATCAAAGAAAAACTCAACAATTGGCAGCAAATAATAATTGAAAACTTTGATATCAAAGCCGCAAGAAAACTCAACGAAAGCACTTATATCTTTGTAACTGTAGCCAAATATGAAGAATTAGACGGAAAAAGAAAAAATACGCTGTTTTTTGACTTTTGTTTTAAAGTTATGATCAATGAAGAAGAAAACCTCATAAGTGTATATTCGGAATTATTTTCTAATCTAATCGACAAAAATCTCAGATATGACTTTGCTAAAAAACTTATAAAAGACAAATATTAATTACACTACTCAAACTTAACATTTTCATAATATGCTTTTTAGCCCTCAAATTGATAGGTCTGGTATCTTTGTATTATGAAAAAGTTATTTAGAAACAACTACTACAGACAGACCTATATGAGCAGGTTTTCAGAACCTGAAGAGTCTGTCTTGCTGTCTGACGATGCCGAAATGATCCTAAAACCCGAAGACTTTGACTTCCCTGACCCGGAATTCTACGAGTTTGATGATTTTTCGGAAAAATAATCAATTTGTCCAAATATTTAATTCTTAAAAGCGGCCCGGAAGGGCTATTTTTATTTCTCCAGTAGTCTCCGAAGTTCATTCAATTTCAACAGTGCCTCGATTGGGGAAATCGTATTCACATCAATTTCTTTTAGCATTTCCTTGATTTTTTCTCCCTGAGGATCCACCGGATCAAAAAAACTCAACTGGTAATTATTTTTCGGAGCCTCCTTTATTTTCTCCTTATTCTGCTCTTTGATATGATCTTTTTCAAGGTGATGCAGTATTTCATTGGCTCGCAAAACAACATTTTGGGGCATTCCGGCTATCTGAGCTACGTGTATCCCAAAACTATGTTCACTTCCACCTTCTTTCAACTTCCTCAAAAACACCACTTTCCCGTTAAGCTCTTTTACGGAAACATTAAAATTTCTGATTCTGGAAAAATCCTCTGCCAACTGATTTAATTCATGGTAATGTGTGGCAAATAAGGTCCATGGCTTAAACTTGGGGTGATTGTGCAGGTATTCCGCTATACTCCAGGCGATACTCACACCGTCATAAGTGCTTGTTCCCCGACCAATCTCATCCATAATTACCAAACTGCGATCGCTCAGATTATTGAGAATAGAAGCCGTTTCGGTCATCTCAACCATAAATGTACTTTCTCCTCTGGATAGGTTGTCGCTGGCACCAACCCGTGTGAATATCTTATCAACGAGACCAATTTCAGCCGAATGTGCAGGCACATAACATCCGATTTGGGCCATTAAAACGATTAGGGCAGTTTGTCGCAACAATGCCGATTTACCCGACATATTTGGGCCGGTAATGATAATAATTTGCTGACCTACATCATCAAGAAAAATACTGTTAGGCACAAAGCTTTCGCCCAGGGGCAGCTGCTTTTCGATCACCGGATGGCGGCCTTCTTTTATATCTATGGCCTTGCTTTCACTAATTTGTGGTTTGCAATAATTATTTTTTGCAGAAACTACCGCAAAAGAAATCAAAGCGTCTAATTCTGAAATCACCCGGGCATTTTGCTGAATCGGAGTCACGTATTCCGACGCAGTAATTACCAAATCATTAAAAATCTTAAATTCTATTTCAAAAATTTTACCCTCGGCTGAGAGAATTTTATCTTCGTAAATCTTAAGTTCCTCGGTGATGTACCTTTCGGCGTTGACGAGCGTCTGTTTTCTGATCCACTCAGCCGGCACTTTGTTTTTGTGGGCATTTGACACTTCCAGATAATACCCAAAAACCTTATTATATGCTATTTTTAAAGAGGGAATGCCTGTTCTTTCCGACTCTCTGTTCTGGATTTCTACCAGATAATCTTTTCCAGAAAAAGCTATTTTATGCAATTCATCCAAATCAGCGTCTACTCCGCTTGCTATCATCCCACCTTGGTTACTGACATTTGGAGCATCATCACGGAGTTCTTTGGAGATTTTTTCAACCAAAAACTGGCAATCATTCAGTTGATCCAGATACTTTCTCAAAACAGGATATTCATCCAGTTTACCTGATAAGAGACTTTTTATGGGTGCTATCTGCAGCAAAGCCTTTTTAAGTTGCACCAACTCCCGTGGGCTAATCCGTCTCACAGCAACCTTGGAAACCAGTCTTTCGAGGTCTCCGATTGGCTTTAAAGTTTGAATTATTTCCGAAAGCATATCGGAGTCTGCCATCAGCATTTCCACCGTATCGAGGCGTTCTTCGATGGTTTTCTTCTCTTTTAGTGGCAAAACCATCCATTTTCTGAGCAGCCTGGCTCCCATTGGGGTCACAGTTTGATCCAAAATATCAATCAGAGGAACTCCACCGTCAACCTGGGCAAAAACCAATTCCAGATTGCGAATAGTAAACCTGTCAAGCCAAACGTACCTTTCTTGATCGAGGCGGGTAAGACTACTGACATGACTGATATTATTATGCTCTGTATCAGATAGATACTGCAATATCACTCCAGCCGCGGTGATTCCCTCTTTGAGGTTTTCTATTCCAAATCCTTTGAGCGAATTGGTATTAAAATGGCGTGTAAGAAGATTGTACCCAAAATCGTGGGTAAAGGCCCAATCCTCAAAAGTATAAGTATTAAATTTATCTCCGAAAATCTGCTCAAACTTTCCCCTGTATTTTTTACAATACAATATTTCGGACGGAGCAAAACCCTGAATCAATTTATCTACATATGCCAACGAACCCTCAGTCGTAAAAAATTCACCGGTAGAAATATCCAGAAAAGCCACACCCAAATAATCATCTGAAGCAAAATGAACTGAAGCCAGGTAATTATTCTGCTTTACTTCCAGCACATTATCATTAAAGGATACTCCGGGCGTCACTAACTCTGTCACACCTCTTTTTACTATTCCTTTGGCCTGACTTGGGTCTTCCAACTGGTCACAAATGGCCACACGCTGCCCTGCTCTAACAAGTTTTGGCAGGTAATTATCTAAGGAATGATGTGGAAATCCAGCCAGCTCTTCATGGGCACCACCGTTATTTCTTCTGGTAAGGACAATCCCTAAAATTTTCGAAGCTTTGATAGCATCTTCACCAAAAGTCTCATAAAAATCACCCACCCTAAACAGCAACATAGCCCCGGGATATTTGGCTTTTATCTGGTTATATTGTTTCGAAAGAGGGGTTTCTTTTGGGGTGGCGGGTTTGGCCATTTTTTTCTAAAAAATATTAGTTTTAGTATAGAATTACTCAGTCCAAAATTATGTAAATTTGTTGGGAATACTCACATCAGCATTCATATAAACCTTATTTTTTTAATAAAATCTAAAAAATCGTGAGAAAGATCGAACATATTGGGATTGCTGTCAAAGAGCTGGCAGTATCTAACCCTGTTTTTGCCAAAATCCTGAATACCGAACCCTACAAAAGTGAATCTGTGGCCTCAGAAGGAGTAAATACCTCATTTTTTCAGGTTGGAGAAAATAAAATAGAATTACTGGAAGCCACTAATCCCGAAAGTCCTATTGCCAAATTTATTGAAAAAAAAGGGGAAGGAATTCACCACATCGCTTTTGATGTTGAAGACATCATTTTAGAAATGCAAAGACTTGAAAAAGAAGGATTTGTATTACTAAACAAAGAACCCAAAAACGGTGCCGACAACAAATTGGTTTGTTTTTTACATCCAAAACATACCAATGGGGTATTGATTGAGCTCTGTCAGGAAAAAGCCGGTTGATTCGATTGACGATTGATTCGATTGACGATTTATGATTGATTTAATTCAAGATTGATTCGATTGGTGAGTAGAGATTTTGGGATATTGATTTTTTCACAAAAAAGTTTGTGAAATTAGGATTTTTTACCCCAAATTTTTATCCGAAATAGAAAACTTATCAATACGCTTTTAGGATATTATCAATTACCTTTGCAGTTTTATTTTTTATCCCTAAAATAGAGATTTGAACCCCAAGAAAAAACTCAGAGCACTGGCGGTGGTACTGCCTCAGTTTCATCCAATTCCCGAAAATGACAGCTGGTGGGGAAAAGGGTTTACCGAATGGACAAATGTAGTTAAAGCAAGGCCCCGATTTAAAGGCCACTATCAGCCACATTTGCCAGCCGATCTTGGATTTTATGATATGCGTTTGCAGCAAACGCTTATTGAGCAGGCTGAGCTGGCCAAAAAAAATAATATTGCAGGATTTTGCTTTTATCATTATTGGTTCAATGGGCATAGGCTCCTGGAAACACCCGTCAATAAAATCCTGGAAAGTTGCAAACCTGATTTTCCTTTTATGCTGTGTTGGGCCAATGAAAACTGGTCAAGACGCTGGGACGGCATGGACAAAGAAGTACTCATGCACCAGGAATACAGTGCTGAAGACCATTCACAACATGCTGATTATCTTTGTAAAAATGTATTTAATGATTCCAGATATATCAAAATAAATGGAAAACCTTTTTTTGTTTTTTACAAACCTGAAATAATTCCAGATCTGAAAGAAACCATCAAAATTTGGCGGGAGACGACCAAAAAAAATGGTTTCGAAGATATTTATCTGGCAGGCATCAAAACAAAATCAGAACAATGGAATCTTGAAAACCAACCGGGATTTGACATCTGGCTTGACTGGCAACCGGACTGGGAAAATCTCCACATAATTCCGGGTATAATCGACAGAATCAAGAATAAATTCTCCATCGGCAAAACATACCGGAAAATCGATTATGCCGAAGTGGTAGAAAGAATGATTTCAAGAAAAAAACCTGAATTGAAGCATTTTAATTGTGTGGTTCCGGGATGGGATAATTCGGCAAGAAAAAAGTTAGATGCCTTTATCATGAGCAATCATACTCCTGAGCTCTATGAAAAATGGTTAAAATATGTATGTGAACACTCGGAGGCCTATTCCGAAGAAGAAAATTTCATTTTTATCAATGCCTGGAACGAATGGGCCGAAGGAAATCACCTGGAACCTGATCAAAAATGGGGAAAGGCATTTCTTGAGAAAACCAGAAAAGTACTGGAAAACTATAAATAGTTCAAGGTTGAAACTTTTCAAATTTAGATGATATCAAAAATATCTAATAGAAAATTGATTAATTCCGGTTTTATTTAGGAAAATTTAAATACTATTTTTGTATAAATAAACTTAAAATCAAGTTTAATTCAGAACAGATTAATGCCCAAGGTAACAATAATACTTCCCAATTATAACCATCAGGAATATATTGAACAAAGGATAGACAGTATTTTAGCTCAGGAATATCAGGATTTTGAGCTAATAATTCTTGACGATGCATCGCACGACCAGAGTACAAATCTTATAAAGAAATATCTCCTTGACGACCGTATCAAAGAGTTTTTAATCAACGACCAAAACTCAGGCAGCACGTTTGTTCAGTGGGAAAAAGGACTGAGCATGGCCCAGGGAGAATACATCTGGATTGCTGAAAGTGACGACGTGGCAAAAAGTAATTTCCTTTTGGAAATGGTAAAAGTCCTTGAAAATCAACCTAAAGTTGGATTAGTATATTGCCCCAGTATCTGGATAGATTCTAACGGCATTGAGATCCACCAACCTAATCATGAAGAAGGTGAAAACTCCTGGGCAGGATTAAGTTTGATTCAAAATGAATTTTTGGCAGGAAACGTAATTTACAATGCCAGTAGTGCGGTTTTTCGCAAAGAAATGCTGAAAAATGTAAGTTTTGAGCAGATTAGGAAATTTAAATATGCAGGCGATTGGTTTTTCTGGGTTCAATTAATTCAAGATCAGCAAGTTGTAAGAATAAAACAAAGATTGAATTTTTTCCGGAGACATGATGGAAACGTCTCATTCAAATCGGAAAGCGAAGGATTGCAATTTATTGAAGGTATTCAAATAGTAAAATACATTTTTAAAAACTACGGCGTTTCATTTTGGAAAAAAAGAGCTACAATGGCTTTCTGGACTAGAAAATTACTACTTTCTGATCTGAAGAACCCGAAAAAAGTACTAGAAAAAATGCCCTCCGAACTGAATTTTTACTACTGGATTTTGAGCTTTTTTAAATGATTAGTATGGCAAAAGGAATATCAGTATTAATCGCATGCTATAATAGTGAAAAGGTAATACAAGCCACTCTGGAGCATCTTCAGGCACAAATTGTCCCGGAATCTATCTGTTGGGAAGTAGTTCTGGTAGATAATAATTCCAATGACAAAACGGTGGAAATTGTCAGTAAAACCTGGGCTCGAAATCCTGTTGTTCCATTAACTTTATTAAAAGAAGAAAAAGTAGGTTTGGCTTATGCCCGAAAAACAAGTATTCTGGGGGCAAAATACGATATCTTGTGTATTGTAGATGACGACAACAGAGTTGAAAAAGACTGGATTTCAAAGACTTACAATTATTTCAAAAACGAAGAAATAGGGTTGGTAGGTTGTGCAGGTACCGGCGATTTCGAGAAAACTCCGCCCCAGTGGTTTGAGGAAAATCAGTTAGCATTTGCTATCGGAAAACTCTATGAGGGTAGCTTTGTTGATGTCACAAAATATGCTCTGGTTCCAGGGGCAGGTATGAGTATCAGAAAAAAGATTTACGAAGACCTGTACGAGACCAATTGGATTCCCTATTGCGTCGGTAGAATCGGCAACAAACAAACAGCAGGGGATGACTCAGAAATATGCTTGATTACCAGACTATTAGGTTATAAAATTTATTATTCAAACGAAATTAGCTTTAATCACTTCACAACGCAAAACAGAATCACCTGGGAACGATTGGAAAACATGACTTATGGTTTTGGGCAGGCAGATGTTTTTACCCTGATTTACGATTTAATCTATAAAGAGCAGACAGGAACTTCATCTCTAATATCAAGATTGAGAAAATTTTGGTGGTTTAATTATATTGGGAAAAGAATTGCTCTCTTTTTGCAACTTCCATTTTACAAACCCAAAACCGGAGAGATTTCTCAGAAAAAACTATTATACATCAGATACATAGCCTTTTGTGAGACAATTTTACTTGAAAAAGACCGTTTTAGAGATGGTTTTAAATATATCGAAAAAATTGTTGAGTCCATTTCTACAAAAACCAAAACTGCTCTATCCGATCATTGATAAGTTTGTCTTAAACCAGGCAAATTTTGTTTTGATAATATTTTTGCTTTTTAATTTTCCGACAAACGCTCAACTTACTATTGAAGGTGTAGTTTTATCAAAAAACGATAGCAAACCCATACCTTATGCTAATATCCAGGACAAAACACGATTTATTGGAATCCAGTCTGACTCCACAGGAAGGTTCAAGCTAACATCGAAATATAAAAACCTTCGTCTTACCGCCTCAAGTGTAGGTTTTGAACCCGAAACCATAATATTGTCTGGTGACAATTTTATTGTTTTCAGACTTGCTCCTTCTTCAGACCTAAAAGAACTGACCGTAAAACCGGGTGAAAATCCGGCAGAAACAATATTGAGGAAAGTGTGGCAAAATTCAGAGAAAAACAAACCGGAAAATATTGAAAAATTTAAATCCGAAAATTATTCCAAATATAGACTCGACCTCGAAAACGCATTTGTAACCGTTAAGGATACCGTCAAAGGACCCAAAAGCAGCAATTTAATTCTTTTAGAAAATATCGGTAAAATCTACCAGAAAAATCATCAGAGAAAGGAAATTGTAGAAAAATCTATCTCAACATATCCCAGACAGTTTCCCCTTGACTTAGCTGTCAATCCTGACATAAGCCCTTTCAGCTTTTATAACAAAGATTTTCAACTCAACCTCAATAACCTCACAGCCTCAGGCGGGCTCAGCGACCTAAACAACATCCGGTATTACTTAAATCCTGTATATCCAGGATACTTCAATATCTATAACCTTGAAATAAACGACACCTTATTGCTGGGCAAAGACAGCTTGTATGTAATTGAATTCTGGTCCCGAAAAAACGGAAATCAAAATGCATTGAAGGGGAGTATCAGTATTATTCAGCATGACTGGGCCATTGTAGATTTTACAGCAACTAATGCTGACACCAGTCAGATTGTGGGTTTTAGCATAAAGCATCATTATCAGAAAATTAAAGACCGCTGGATTCCACAGACCAGGAAATTTGAACTGAAATACCACATGGTTTCCAAACAATTGACAGGTACTTTTCATCTGGTTCAGGATTTTATTTTGTATGGTTTATCACTAGATTTTGACCTGAATGACGTACAGTTTGATGGAACTACAAGGCAAGTTTTGCCCAAAGCCGATACCATTTCAAAAGAGAATTTCGAAAAGTTAAGACCAATTGATTTGACGCTTTTAGAAAACAACGCTTATTTGGTTTCCAAAAAAAATCTGGAGAAACCATTTCTTAAGAATTTCTTCGTTCCCGCACTGAAACTTGCCACGCCGTTTATTCAGGGAGTGATTCCGGTAGGAAAAATAGATATTTTAACCGGCCAGTCACTGGTAAATCAACATGAAAATATCAGGCCGGCATTAGGATTTCAAAATTCGATGATTCATAATCCCAGATTGAAAATATTTGGCTCGCTCGGGTACGGAATTTCAGACAAATCATTTAAATACAACCTGAACACAACTTTCCATTTTACAAGAGACAGGTATAATAAGATTGAGCTCTATTATGCAAAAGACCTGCAGAGACCCGGCCAAAATCCTGTTTTGCTGCCCAATATTTTATATCCTTTACCAGTAAATTTAAACCTTGGAACAGGGAAATACTGGATGGATGAATACCGGAAAGTGGGTGCAGGCCTATTTTTTAAGCCATTAAATTATACGCAAATCAGGTTTTTCCAGGAATTCGAATCAAGAATACCTTTAAACTATACAGTTGGAGATGGGAATATCAGGCGGTATGAACATTTTATTTCAGGAGTAAGTGTGCGGTTTGCTTTCAAAGAAAAAATCAACAGGATTGGATTTATGGAAACACAAATCATTCAGAACTTCCCGGTCTTTAGGTTTAATTTTAGTTTTTACCAACCGTATAATTCAGAAAATAAACACTTTACAAAATCAAACTTTCATATTATACAACAATTCAAAACAAAAAGGATAGGAAAAAGTTACCTAAACCTCTCGGCAGGTTATAGTACCGGCTCCCTTCCTTTTCCATTTTTATTTAACAATCTTGCCACGCCTCTCAACCTCTTTTCTTCAGGAAATACCGATGGATTTTCAGGCCTGGCACTCACCGAGACCAGTTACAACGAATACATCTCAACCGGATGGATGCATGATTTTGAAAACAAATTATTAAAAACTAATTCAAAATGGTTTAGGCCTCAGTTTGCAATAGGTCAGAAAGTAGCATGGACACATCTCTATCAAAAAGAAATAACTGTTGACAATCAACCTGTAAAAGACCTAAAAAGTGTAATATTTGAAAGTAAAGTCCTAGTCAAAAACCTTTTAGTCTTTAGAATATTTGGAATAAAAACCGGAATAGGTGTAAATGTCGCCGGCACCTATTTGGGAGAAAAAAAATCCGGGATTATTTACCGGGCTTTGCCAATGTTTAACTTTGTACCCTTTTGAAATGCGTTTTCAAATGAGAATTCTTCTCATTTCTAAATCCTTGATACGCCAAAAAGCTCCCGGACTAATAAACACCCCTCTTTCTTTAGGAAGCTCGATATGTGCGTACTTAAAAGCTTCCAAAACGAACTCTGCACAAGTGAATTTATCATCAGAAAAAAACTTCTTTCTACCTATAAATGACCTCCAGAGTATCCGCCAATATTCTTTCCGGTCATATTGCTTGGAAAGGTTATCCATACAAAATTCTTTCAATTTCAGGGCATACTCCTGATTCTGTTCAAGAAACTTGTGCCGGGTCCATGCCACACGACCATCGTAAGGCTTATTGTCGCCACCATAATCTTTAAAAACAAAAGAGAGGGGTAAAAGTCTGACACCGTTTTCAATGATACTTTCAACCAAAAATACCCTGTTCATTTCATCAATCCTCAGCACCATCCCTACATGGCTCCAGGCACTTTTACTTCGCCACCTGATAAGTCCTGACAGCCAATGGTTTCCTGAAAAAAACAGCAAATCTCCGGTTTTGAATTCTTCCCTGTTTTCTTCATAAAACTTAAAATTTGTTTCCGGTGCATTTTCCGGAAATAATTGATCAAGCTTCCTTTTAGACCTTAATGCAGTTGCCATGAAACTTTTACCATTAATTTGAAGTTAAATATAAAGTTAAGAAAAAAGGTTTAGGATGATAGTAGTTTCAGAACAAGCGAAAAATAAAATACTTGAGTTACAGGCTAAAGAAGGCAAAACTGAAGGGTATGGAATCAGAGTGGCTGTAGAAGGCGGAGGTTGCTCCGGACTGATGTATGATCTGGCGTTTGATGCTTCTGAACAACCCAACGACCATGTATTTGAAGACAAAGGTGTTAAGATTTTTGTCGATAAAAAAAGCCTTTTATACCTTATAGGCACTGAATTAGATTATTCCGACGGTCTTAATGGGAAAGGTTTTCAGTTTAAAAATCCCAATGCCACCCGTACCTGTGGTTGCGGTGAAAGTTTTTCGGTATAGTTAATTGATTTTTTTCTGTATTTTTTTTAATAATTATCCATTTTTAAAAAAAATTATTAAATTCGCATTACTAACCTTTAAATTATTGTTTGCAGACCTACATTTTTACCTGGCCAGACTCGCCTACCTGCGTAGTGCGTGTTCTTTTGTTCCCGATTTTAGGTTCTGATACTCCCTTTTTATTTTTATTTTTTGCGGCACGTCGCAATACACTAATCATCATCAATACAAACTATTTTTTATGGGAACTTTCTCAGAAGGCTCTTCCGTTTTGGTTATCGGTATGGGCAAAGTGGGATCTTTAGTTGGAATTTTATTATCCAAAAGATTTAAAGTAACCGGTCTCGACAAAAATCCACCACATTACGACTTACCACTTCCTTTTGAAGTTTTGCAAGGAGACAGCTCTGACAGCGATTTTCTTGAAAAAACTTTCGAAAACTTTGAAGCGGTAGTAAGTTGTATGCCATTTTACCTCAACAAAACCATCGCCACCGTGGCTCATCAAAAAGGTTTGCACTACTTTGACCTCACTGAAGATGTCTCGACCACCAATGCGATCAGAGAGCTGGCTAAAACTTCGAGGGGCCTAATGGCTCCGCAGTGCGGTCTGGCCCCCGGTTTTATTGGGATTGTTGGAGCCGACTTATGTGGCAGATTTGACAAACTTCGGGATATTGAACTCAGGGTAGGAGCCCTGCCTCAATATCCAAACGGCTTGCTGGGTTATTCCTTTACCTGGTCACCTGCGGGGGTTATCAATGAATATATCAATGATTGCGAAGTGATTCATAATGGTGTCAAGAAAATGGTGCCCGCTCTTGATGGGCTGGAAAAAATTTATATCGGAGGACAGGAATTTGAAGCATTCAGCACATCTGGTGGATTAGGGACGATGTGTGAAACTTACGAAGGTAAAGTTGACACCCTAAATTATAAAACCATGAGGTACCCCGGTCATGCCAAACTTATGAAATTTCTGCTTTATGAATTGATAATGAAGGAAGAAAGACAAGAGCTGGAAAGAATATTAACCAATGCTAAACCACCAGTTCAGGACGACGTGGTATATGTTTATGCAGTGGTGGAAGGTTGGAAAAATAACAAAATTGGCCGGGAAGAATATTATAAGGCATTTACCCCGATAGAAATAGACGGCATTCACTGGAGAGCAATTTCATGGACAACTGCAGCCGGAATTGCCGGTGTAGTTGAAATGGTGGCCGATGGCAAGCTACCTCAGCAGGGATTTCTGAAACAAGAAGATATTAAATTTGAAGATTTTTTACAGACATCCAACGGAAGGCTTTATGCCGAATACGAATAAATTGATTAATAAAACAAAAAAGCGACAGGTTATTGACTTGTCGCTTTTTCTTTATTGAAGGGTCATTACTGCAGGTATTTCTTTGTTTTTTTCCTCAGGAAAACTAAAAACTATAGGATTTTTAACTTTTTCTTTCAAAAGTGCCACTTCCAATACTTCCTCCACATAATCAACATAATGGAAAGTAAGGCCTTTGGTATATTCCTCCCCTATTTCTTCTACATCTTTCCGATTTTTATAACACATGATTATTTCCTTGATATTAGCCCGCTTGGCTGCAAGGATTTTTTCCTTAATACCACCCACCGGCAACACCTTTCCTCTGAGGGTAATTTCACCAGTCATAGCGATATCTTTTTTGATTTTTCTCTGTGTAAAAATCGAAGCCATGGAGGTAAGCATAGTAATCCCCGCTGAAGGACCGTCTTTTGGTACAGCACCCTGCGGAACATGAATATGGAGGTCGTAATTTGAGAATGTCCTGTAATCTATTCCAATGTTATCGGCATGAGATTTCAGATAAGAAAGTGCTGTTATCGCCGACTCCTTCATCACATCACCCAGTTGACCTGAAAGGGTAAGCTGCCCTTTACCTTTGCTGAGATTAGACTCAATAAACAAAATATCACCTCCAACCGGAGTCCAGGCCAAGCCTGTGACTACTCCTGCCAGAGCATTTCCTTCATACAGATCTTTATCAAAAATGGGCTGACCCAGCAATTTTACAATATCGGCATCTTTTATTACAGGGCTATAAGCCTCATCCATTGCGATTGACTTAGCAATTTTCCTCACCACAGACCCAATTTTGTGCTCAAGACTTCTTACACCTGACTCACGGGTATAGCCTTCAATTACTTTAACTATAGCTCCGTTGGTAAGTTTAATCATGCCCTGACCGAGTCCATGAGCTTCAATTTGCTTGGGCAGCAGGTGCCTTTTGGCTATTTCAAGCTTCTCTTCTACGGTATAACCGCTGAGCTCAATGATTTCCATACGATCACGAAGTGCAGGTTGTATGGTATCCAGAGAATTAGCTGTAGCAATAAATAATACTTTTGACAGGTCGTATTCTACTTCCAGATAGTTGTCTTTAAAAGCCACATTTTGTTCAGGATCAAGCACTTCAAGCAATGCACTCGAAGGATCCCCTCTGTGATCTCTGGATATTTTATCAATTTCGTCCAGCACAAAAACAGGATTTCCCGTTTTTGCCTTTTGAATGTTCTGAATCACTTTCCCTGGCATAGCACCTATGTAAGTTTTTCTATGCCCTCGAATTTCAGCTTCATCATGTACACCACCCAGAGCCATTCTTACATATTGTCTTCCCAAGGCCTTGGCGATAGACTTTCCAAGCGAGGTTTTTCCCACCCCCGGAGGACCATAAAGACAAAGTAATGGAGCCTTCATGTCGTTTCGGAGCTTCAAAACTGCTAGGTATTCGATGATTCGTTCTTTCACTTTTTCCAATCCAAAATGATCCTGATCGAGAATCCTCTTAGCACGGGAAAGTGAAAAATTATCTTTACTAACCTCACCCCATGGCAGATCGACCAACAATTCGGCATAACCCAATGAAACCCCGTATTCGGGAGCCATGTTGTTCATCCGCATGATTTTGTTGAGTTCTTTGTTGAAATGCTCGTTTACCTCAGGTGACCATTTCTTCTTGGCTCCTTTGGCTCTTAGTTTTTCAACTTCCTGATCAGGTGTATCCATTCCCAGCTCTTCCTGCAACACTTTGATTTGCTGCCTCAGATAGTACTCTTTTTGCTGCTGATCGATATCGGAAGAAGCTTTGCTTTGAATATCTTTTTTGATTTCCAATACCTGAATTTCCTTGAGCATATGCTCCAATAATTTAGTAGCCTGCTCATAACCATCAAAAGTTTCAAGCAATAACTGTTTATCCGAAATTCCGATATTCAGATTTGATGAAAGGAAATGCGTAAGAAAATTGGGTGTATCAATATTGTTAATCGCAATCTGAGCATCTCGGGGTATTTCTGGATTCAGATTAAGAATATTTAAGGCTGCTTCCTTAAGACTGGAAATTAGTGCTTTGGTTTCCTTACGTTTTGGATTCGGAAATTTATCTTCAATATATTCTACGGAAGCACTCAAAAAAGGCTCTTCTTTCAGAAACGAATTTACTTTAAACCTTCTTCTGCCTTGAAGGATGATGGTTACGTTACCATCTGGAAGCACTATCATTTTAATGATATGAGCAATGGTACCCACTTTGTAAAGGTCATCAGAGGTGGGTTCCTCTGAAGTTTGCCTAACCTGGGCAATTATTCCCAAAGTTTTATCTCCTTTATAGGCTTTTTTTACAAGTTTGGTGCCTTTGGTACGTGTGACTGTTACCGGGATTACGATTCCGGGAAACAGGACAGTATTCCTTAAAGGTAAAATTGGAAGTTCTCCGGGAAGATTATTGTCATCTTCCATAACCTCATCCGGTGGAGCGATTTCAATCATCTCCACACTTTCAATATTTTTTCCTGAAAGCCCTAAATCTAAATATTTATCAAAATCGAGCATTAAATATGTTTTTTCTGTCAAACTGGCAATAGGAATTTTCTTATCAAACAGTTTAAATTTTTTTATTGGTAAAACAACCTAAGTCAAACCTAATGCCACTAAATAAAAACATGGCAAAATGTCAGTATTCAGATTTTTTGGAGTAATCAGGTAAAAATACAAAAATTGAAATAAGTTTCAAGAAAATTATCAAAAAAACGATTTAAAGGTAATAGTTTTTCAAAAAACTGTCCTAATTTTTACTTTTTTGCACTTTCAGTGTTTTTGTCTGTTTAAAAACTTAGCGAAGTTCGGAGAATAAATACTATTTAGATAATATTCTAAATATTTATTTTTAAAAAATTAAAGCCTGATGGGGAGCCCTTTTTCTTTTAGAAAAGATTTTAATTGAGGTATTGGAATCTCTCCAAAATGAAAAATACTTGCGGCAAGGCCTGCGTCGGCGTACCCGGCAGTAAATACTTCTAAAAAGTGCTCCATAGTACCTGCCCCACCCGAGGCTATTACCGGAATATGCAATGATTGGGAAACCTCACGGGTGATATCCAAAGCAAACCCATTTTTTGTTCCATCGGCATCCATTGATGTAAGCAAGATTTCTCCTGCTCCAAGATCTTCAACTTTTCTTGCCCATTCCTGGGTAATCAGAGAGGTAGGTTTTCTACCGCCATGAGTATGCACGATGTCCACTCCTGCTACATGTCTGGTATCAATTGCTACCACAATACACTGACTACCAAACTCTTTGGCCAGATCATAGACCAATTGAGGGTCTCTTACAGCAGAAGAGTTGATGGAAACCTTGTCGGCACCGGCGTTTAATAATTTCGAAACATCACTGATGCTGCCAATTCCTCCTCCCACACAAAAAGGTATATTTACTGCATGAGCCACTTTTTTCACGAGCTCCAAAAGGGTTTTTCTTTCTTCTACCGTAGCGGTGATATCTAAAAAAACCAACTCATCAGCACCTTGATCAGCATAAATTGAAGCGAGTTCAACCGGATCACCCGCATCGCGTAGATCCACAAAGTTGGTACCTTTTACGGTTCGGCCTTCCTTTATGTCGAGACAAGGGATTATTCTTTTGGTCAGCATCTTAAGTCTATTAATTTAATTCTGAATAAATGTTTGGTCTGGCTATTTGCATAATATTTTCAGGATTTTGAGCAATCTCAAAACCAAATTTCTCATATAGAGTGTGGGCATCACGGGTAATAAGCATCCAACGTCGGAGTCTTTGTAAATCGGGATGATTTCTGATTGTTTCTACCAGCCATTTCGATAAACCCTTACCACGTTCTGATTCCAGCACAAAAACATCAGCCAAATAGGCAAATGTGGCATAATCTGAAATTATTCGGGCATAGCCAACCTGCGTTTCCTTTTTGTATATTCCAAAACACAATGAATTCTCAGCGGCCCTTTTTACCGTATCCATGGGAATGCCAGCAGACCAATAACTTGCAGTCAAAAAGCCATGAATTACATCGAACTGCAATCTGCTATGCTCAGTGCTTATTTCATAGCCATCTATTTGTAATGCATTGCTCATAAAAATCTTTTTGATATTTCATTCAACGAAATTCTGCCTTCATAAATAGCTTTTCCTACAATCACGCCATAAATATTCATTTCGGCAAGCTCTTCCAGGTCTTTCATTGAGCTTACTCCACCACTTGCAATTATATTTAATTCCGGAAATTGATCCTGTATTTTTTTATATAAATCAAAAGAAGGTCCCTGCAAAAGCCCATCTTTGGCCACATCGGTACTGATGGTATATTTTATTCCTTTTTTGAGCCAGTTTTCTATAAATTCATAAACCCATACGCCTGAGTCTTCTTCCCAGCCACTGACAGCAATCTTTTCATTCCTGGCATCGGCACCTAATATTATCCTGTCACCACCGTATTGACTCAGCCATTTATCAAACATTTCAGGCTTTTTTACAGCTACACTTCCACCAGTAACTTGTGCTGCTCCACAATCAAATGCCAGCCGGATATCCTCTTCAGACTGTACACCTCCTCCAAAATCTATGGTTAATTTGGTTTTTGACGCTATGTTTTCAAGTACTTTGGCATTGGTAATTTTCTTATTTTTGGCTCCATCCAAATCTACCAGATGCAATCTTTTTAAGCCGGCATCTTCAAACATTTTAGCCACTTCCAGCGGATTTTCAAAATAAGTTTTTTTCTGAGAATAATCGCCCTGGCTTAACCTCACACACTTTCCATCAATAATATCAATGGCCGGAATAATTTGTATCATAATTTAATAAAGTTCTCAAATATCTTTTGTCCTACTTTTCCGCTGATTTCTGAATGAAACTGACAAGCATAAAAATTGTCTTTCTGCAATGCCGCCGAATATTCCAAAACGTAATCGGTCTTGGCTATAGAATATTTTGAAACTGGGGCATAATAACCATGATTGTAATACACAAAATCATTTTCTTTCAGTCCGGAAAAAAGCTCTGATTTAAGCTCAAAAATATCGTTCCACCCGGTTTGTGGTATTTTGAAGCCTGGAGTTTTAGGAAACTTCAAAACATCAAGTTCAAATACTCCAAGACATTTGGTGTTACTTTCTTCTGAATACCGGCAAAGCAGCTGCATACCTACGCAAGTACCTAAAAATGGTTGCTTTAAGGTGGGTATTAGTTGATCCAAACCTGACTCAATGATACTTTTCATAGCCGAACCTGCTTCACCCACACCGGGGAAAATGATTCGTTGAGCTTGAATGATTTTTTCAGGATCATCGGTGTATTCATAAGATGCTCCGATGCGTTCCAGAGCATATATCACCGACATGATGTTTCCTGCATTATATTTGATTATGGTGACGTCTGGCTGGCTCAAAATTATCTTTGGTATAATATGTCCCAAAAATAAGGGATTAATACCAAAAATAAAACCCGACTAATTTGTCGGGCCTATTTGTTCGCTAAATTTGTCAGGAAAAAATCTTTCGTGTAATGGACTGATTATTAAATTAAAAAATGCAAAATAAATTATACTTTAAGCAATTCCAAAATAATATTTCGATAATTTGGAAAATTAAGTAAATGAAAAGGCATTTTTGAATTATCCGAACAAAAACCGGATTAATATTTTAACAAAATGTCTCAAATTTCTGTTAAATAATATAAATTTGCTATTTCTAAGCTGAACCTTCATTTAACTCTTTTTTGAGTGTATTTAACTTAATGACCCTATCAATCGATGAAATACAGGCACCTATAGCCTCCGAGATGAAAAACTTTGAGAAGAAGTTTCGTGAATCTATGAGGACTAATGTGATGCTTCTTGACCAAATCATGAAGTATATCATCCACCGCAAAGGAAAGCAAATAAGACCTATGTTTGTTTTTTTGAGTGCCGGCACTATTGGTGAAATTGCTGAGCCTACTTATCGTGGTGCTACATTGATTGAGTTGGTTCATACTGCTTCACTGGTACATGATGACGTAGTTGACGAGTCTAATTACAGGAGAGGCTTCTTTTCTGTAAATGCATTATGGAAGAATAAAATAGCGGTTTTAGTTGGTGATTTTTTACTTACGAAAGGCCTTGATTTGAGTATCAAACATCAGGACTTTAATCTGATGGCGATCGTCAATAATGCTGTAAAAGAGATGTCGGAAGGCGAACTGCTGCAGATTGAAAAAGCTAGAAGGCTGGATATTACTGAAGATATTTATTTTGAGGTTATCAGACAAAAAACTGCCTCTCTCATAGCTTCCTGTTGTGCGGTGGGGGCGGCATCGACAGGTGCCACTGAAGCAATCATTGAAAAGGCAAGACTTTTAGGTGAAAAAATAGGGATGGCATTTCAAATCAAGGATGACCTGTTTGACTTTGGAACAGATGAGATTGGTAAACCCACCGGAATAGACATCAAAGAAAAAAAGATGACTTTGCCTTTGATATATGCACTCAACAAAAGCTCCTGGCTTGAAAAAAGGCGAATCATCAATCTTATTAAAAATGAATCTGACAAGCCTGCAAAAGTTCAGGAGGTCATTGCCTATGTAAAATCATCGGGAGGAATTGAATATACCGAAAAAGTCATGCATAAGTTTGTGGATGAAGCCAATGAAATACTTGATGACTTTAAAGATACACCTTTCAGAACATCGCTAAAAAATCTGATCAGGTTTACTATAGAAAGAAAAAAATAAAATCTCGTCAATAAAAAACCCCGGCTGGTCCGGGGTTTTTTATTAATCTTATTTCGAATTTGAAATCAAATCACACAAAATCTTTTCCGATTCAGTAAGATAAACATCATCATCACTCGAGGAACCGTTTGACTTACTGATTTTCTTTACTGCTTTTCTATTTTTTTCCGAATCTTCCTTTTCTTTTTTCCTGATTTCATAATTGAGTGAATACTCATTTTTTTCTTTCAGGATTTTATATTCTTCCAGCTCTTCGACCAAATCCTTTAAGTTCGGATCTGTTTTGAGCCTTGATTGAAACCTGAAATTAAGCTTATTAATCAGCTTGTCGGTAATATTACCTTGCTTGATATATTCCGACTGGTCAACCTGATCATAAGGTAAGGCAGTCGGCTGGGAGCTTTCACCCATTTCATCAGGATCAAATGGAGATGGCAACTGAATATCAGGCTCAACACCTTTTAATTGAGTACTATTTCCGGTAATTCGGTAAAATTTCTCTGTAGTAAGCTTCAACTGTCCATATCTTTCTTTATTTTCAAAACCTACCCCTACTGCAGCGTTACCGGTGCCGGCCACAGAACCTCTACCACTACGAGAAGCACTTCTAGGAGAATTTAAAAATTGGTCCAAATCAACCAATTGCTGTACAGTACCTTTTCCGTAAGATCTCTCTCCTACTATTACTCCTCTTTTATAATCCTGGATAGCCCCGGCAAAGATTTCAGATGCAGAAGCAGAAAATCTGTTTTGCAATATCATCAGTGGACCGCTATAAACTACTTCCTTTTCGGTGTCATATTCCACATCCACTTTCTGGCGTGAACTACGACGCTGTACTACCGGTCCTTCACTAATAAACAGTCCGGTTAGATTTATGGCCTCGGTCAGTGAGCCTCCACCATTATTTCTTAAATCTATCAAAACCCCATCTACACCTTTTTCCTTAAAGTCAAGCAAAAACTTCTTCACATCTTTGGTGGTGGACTGAAAATCTCCGCCTTTTCTGGCATCTTCAAAATCACGATAAAACATTGGGATTTCTACCAATCCAATTTTATAATCCTTTTTATCGTGTTTTATATCAATGATTTTGGATTGAGCAACAGCTTCTTCCAATTTGATTTTTTCTCTTTCAAGTCTCAAAATCCTGGGTTCTGTGCCCGCCGGAGCATCCGAAGCCAGCAATTTCAACCGAACGATAGTACCTTTTTTGCCTCTAATCAGTTTTACTGCATCGTCGGTCAACCATCCGATAATATCCTGGTATTCACCTTCATCCCCCTGAGCCACCGCAACAATATAGTCGTTTTTATTCCCCTGCCCACTTTTAAACAATGGCCCGCCTGGTATAATCTCTTTAATCATCACAAAGTCACCCTCGTTTTGAAGCGTAGCACCAATGCCTTCCAATGACTGGCTCATTTCGATGTTGAACTGAGCAGCAGTACTCGGAATCATATAAGAAGTATGAGGGTCGATGGATTCAGTGAATGAGTTTACAAACGTCTGAAAAACATCTTCCGACCTCCATTTCAATACCCTGGTTTCGTACATATCGTAGCGTTTATTTAAAGTAGCAACGATAGCACTATCTGAACTGCCACCAAGTTTCAAACTCAAAGCCTGACTCAAAATTATCTTGTCCCAAATCTTATCCAGTTCGGCTTCGGTCTTTGCCCAGGGAGCTTTTGAGCGGTTTACTTCATAAGTATCATTGGTAGTATAATCCAAAGGTTTACTCAAAAGATTTTTGATATAAGCATGGCGGTCTTTATATTTTTTTCTGTAAAGATTAAAAACCTCAAAGGCCGGATCTACATCGCCTGACAGCAGTGATTCATCAATTTTATATTGATATTTGTCAAAACCTTTGATTTCAGATTCTGTAAAATAAGCCCTTGAGCCATCGACATTATCAATATAGCTTTTCCAAACTTTTGCAGAAAGTGAGTCATCAATCGAAAACTTACTGTAATGATAGTTGTTTAAAAATTGAGTCACAAAGGCCTGAACTTTGGTTTGAGCGGCAGTTGGCTCTAAATCAGAATAACTGTATTTGGGAGTCTCCGACTGAGCTACAGCAAAAAATACCGCTACTGAACCAAGCCAGGTTAATAATGTCTTTTTCATAATTTGTTTTTTTGCAAAAAACGTTCTATTTAACAATTTCAATCAATTCAACGTCAAAAATCAAAACCTGATTTGGTCCGATGGTTGGAGGTGCCTGCATTCCATAAGCTAGTTCAGAAGGTATGTAAAGCGTCCATTTGCTGCCAACAGTCATCAATTGTAGGGCCTCAACCCAACCTTTTATCACCTGTGTAACGCCAAACGTAGCAGGCTCTCCCCTGTTTACTGAGCTATCAAAAACTGTACCGTCAATCAACGTTCCATGATAATGTACTTTTACCCTATCCGAAGCAGCAGGTTTTGAGCCTTCCGCAGTTTTCAGAATTTTATATTGGAGACCACTGTTAAGAGTAGTCACACCGGGTTTGGTTTTGTTCTGAGCTAAAAACGCCTCTCCTTTGGTTTTATTTTCGATACCTACTTTTTCACTTTCTCTTTGAAAATAAGATTGGATAAATGCACTCGATGATTCTGAAGTCATAATACCTTTATTATTTGCCATGGCATCTTTAATGCCTTTTGCCAAAATGTCAGCATTAACACTTAATTTTTGATTTCTGATATTGTCTCCAACATTTATTCCAATGGCATAACTAAGAGAGTCAAGAGCTGTTTTTAGGGATTGTGCCTGGGTTTTGCTAAAAGTAATAACTGATACAAAAAGAATAACAACTACTTTTTTTGAGGATAATTTCATTTTATATTTTATAAGTTTTACAAAAAAATTTATCTAAATACGTTAGAATGACAAAAAAACGTAATAAATTTAACATTTTTAACATAAAGATTAACAAATTTTACCGTTATATGTTTGTGGTATAATTTTTGAAAATCTTTTGTTGAGTAATTTAATCAATAAAAAAATGTCTTTTCTTAATAAAATCAAAAGCTCTGTTAACTCAGCTTTAAATACTTTTAAAAAGCCTTATCATTCTTCTACACTATCAATCAGGGGCCTATTACATTCGGTGGCGATTGCAACCATCATTTTTCTCGTTCTTTACGTAATCAAGCCTTTTGGAATGAGTTTTCTTGAAACAGAGCCCAGGAATATGGCTATTTCAATTTCCGGACTAATCGCTCTCGGGCTAATGCTTATATGTGAATTTATATTCCCGCTTTTGGCCAAACCATTTTATGATGAACACCACTGGACAGGCTCTAAGCAACTTTTTCAGTCAATTTTGATGTCATTTTTAATATTTTTCGGACTTGGCATTTACTGGAACACCATTCCGCTGTCCGGCTTTTCTTTTCCTGTGGATAGTTTGCTGTTTTTTGCCTATTCATTAATTCCTATTATTATTTTTATTTATGTTCAGGAAAGTATGCATACCAATAAATTCACGAGGAAGGCTGAAAACTTAAATGCGGAACTTGCATCAAAAAATATCATCAATTCTGAGAATCCTTTGAAAATATTGGTCTTTTTGGGCAATGGTGAAAAGCTAAGTTTGATACCTAATCAATTGATTTATGCAAAAATCAATGAAAATACTTCGGAGTTTTACTATCAAAATCCATTTGGAATAGATAAATCAATCATTAATATTCCGGAAAAAGAAGTAAGAGACGAATTAAGTCATCATCCCCAGTTTATTAAATTCCATAAAAATATTGTGCTTAATGCCAATGCTATTATGAAAGTAACCGGCAATGCACGTGGCTACGAAATCGCGATTGCCAAAGTCAATGAAATGGTGAAGGTTTCAAACCGGTACAGAAAAAATCTGGAAAATCTTTGATTTTAAATTACCAAACTGTGGATTTTTTGATGAAAATTTCAAGGTCAACAGTTTGGATTCTTTTCAAAACCCTATCATCCAGGTTTTCTGGTATTTCATGACCAGTTCAATCACCTCTCTTACTGCTCCTTTCCCTCCACACTTTTCACAAATATAATCAGCTATTTCAATCACTTCAGGGGTTGAATCTTGTGGGCAACACGAAAAGACCCTGTATTTTTGCATCAATAACAGATCAGGAATATCGTCGCCGATATAAAGTACTTCATCTTCTTTTATCAAATTGTCATTTAAAAATTTCTCAAAGACAACTGGTTTTTGGTCTGTAGCGACTGCAAGAAAAACATCTTTTATACCCAACCCGGTTAACCTTTTCTTTATACTTTCTTGTTTTCCTCCTGAAATAACCGCCATCTTATAACCCTGATTGGCAGCCATTTGTACAGCATACCCATCCCTGACACTAAAAGTGCGTTGAATATCATTTTCACCAACCAGTATAGTACCATCGGTAAATACACCGTCCACATCAAAAACAAAAGTGTTTATCTTGCTAATTTTTTCCTTAATCTTTATGTCCATTAATTATAAGCTAAAAAGTATCATTCTGATATTTTACAGAGACCGGAGAACTAGTCTCCTGATAAACAAAAAACGAGGGTTTCCCCTCGTTTTCCAAATAATATTTAACAAAAAATATCAGGCTTTACCTTTATTTAGTTCCTCCTGCCATTTTTTAAGCTCATCCCATTTGCCGTCACGAGCCAAAGCCGATTGCTGAGGCCAGGTAGAAGGATCATGCATTTGGAATCTTGGACCTGCAGCATCCAGAATTGCCTTAATTTTCTCAACAGGAGTGTCGGCCAATTCAGCAAAAGTATAAATCCCGGCATTATGGCATAATTCCTCAATTTTGGGCCCGATGCCTTCCACTACTTTCAAATCGTCTTTTTTAGTATTTTTTGCTTTTGGAGCTAAAGATGCAGCAGCAACACCAGCGGCTCCAGCCGAAATACCTGCTTCTGCCGAAACCTTGGGAGCTTCAACAGTAGCAGCAACTTTTGATTTACGGCACGCTTCCAGTTCTCCCTCTAAAAAATTAATTCTATCCTGTAACTCGGCGGCGTGTGACTTTAAACGACCACCAATCAGGCTTGAAAGTAACCACCACAATAATAGCCCAAGGCCAAGTAAAAACAAGAATAAATCCCAGGGGAAGTTTTTTAATAAACAAGAAATATTTTCCATTTTGATATCTTTTTTAATGTTACTATTTTATAAGTCTGATTGAAACACGTCTGTTTTTTGATTTATTTTCAGGGGAATCGTTGGCAACCATAGGCTCAGATTCACCTTTGCCATCAGTTACAAGAGCCTCCGCTGCAAAGCCATCTTTTATTAAAATACTTTTTACAAGTTTGGCTCTTTTTTCTGACAAAGCCTGATTAAAGGCATCGTCACCATCACTATCGGTATGTCCGGTAACACTCAGTTTTTCAGAAGGATTTTTGGCAAGATAGGCTTTCGCTGTAGCTAACCAGGCTTCAATTTCAGCACTTCTGTTAATAGAAGATTTACCGGAATCAAAATAAACATCCAAAGGTTCAAATAGTACGCTTTCCTCGGGTGTCATAACAACTTTCGTGGTATCAACCGTTGCTGTACTATCAACTGTAGGTGCAGCTGAAATTACTTGCTCGGCAGGAATCGGGTCACCAACACCACAATGTGGTTGACGATAACAATTCCAAAACCAACTGTAAAGCAATGACCCCAGAAAGATTAATAGTGGTATCAAGAATCTGTTCATGATATAGAATGGGGTTAAAAATTGAAAAAGATTTTAGGACTACAATTTAACACAAAATTCACAATCCCAATTAATTAGACATTTTTTTTTCAAAAAGTAACAGATTTTTTCAATAAAAAACAAAAAGGAGAGTAATTCATTACTCTCCCCTTTATTACAATATTTTTTTTGATTTTATCGGTTCATGGTCATCAAAAATTCCTGGTTGTTTCTGGTTCCTTTCATTTTATCCAACAAAAACTCCATAGTCTCCATTGGGTTCATGTCGGCCATAAACTTCCTCAACAACCATACTCTTTTAAGCTCATCAGCGTCCATTAGCAAATCCTCACGACGTGTACCTGAAGCCAGGATATCAATTGACGGGAACACACGCTTATTGGCCAGACGACGGTCAAGCTGTAATTCCATGTTACCGGTACCTTTAAATTCTTCGAAAATAACTTCGTCCATTTTTGAACCTGTATCAATCAACGCGGTAGCCACAATGGTAAGTGAGCCGCCGTTTTCAATTTTACGAGCCGCCCCAAAGAATCTTTTCGGCTTATGCAATGCATTGGCATCGACACCTCCGGAGAGTATTTTTCCGGAAGATGGCATTACGGTATTATAGGCACGGGCCAGACGGGTAATTGAGTCAAGTAATATCACCACATCATGACCAGACTCAACCAATCTTTTTGCTTTTTCAAGCACCATTCCCGATACTTTCACGTGCTTATCGGCAGTTTCATCAAAAGTTGAAGAAATAACCTCTGCTCTTACGCTGCGTTGCATATCGGTTACCTCCTCAGGGCGTTCGTCGATTAACAAAATTATCAAATAAACCTCTGGGTGATTAATCGTGATGGCATTGGCTATCTCTTTTAAAAGCACGGTTTTACCGGTTTTGGGCTGTGCTACGATCATTCCACGCTGTCCTTTTCCAATTGGAGAAAACAAATCCAGAACCCTGGTGGACATGATGTCAGGTCTGGTGCTCAAATGTATTTTGTCCTGGGGAAAGAGAGGTGTTAAATATTCAAATGGAATCCGGTCTCTGATTTCCTCAGTAGTCTTACCGTTTACTGATATCACCTTAAGTAAGGCGAAATACTTCTCACCGTCCTTTGGTGGCCTTACTGAACCTTTGATGGTATCACCGGTTTTAAGTCCGAAAAGTTTGATTTGAGAAGGAGAAACATATATATCGTCGGGACTTGCAAGGTAATTGTAATCTGCCGAACGAAGAAAACCGTAGCTTCCTTCACTCATGATTTCCAAAACTCCTGTATTCTCGATTAATCCATCAAACTCTTTTACTAAGGTATTGAATTGCTTACGAATAGACCTTGCATAGTCTTCTTTCCTCTTGGCTTCCTGCCTTTGTTCTTTACTGATTTCATCATCGGGTAATAGCCCCAAATCTTCATCTGTAATATCAGGAATATCTACCTCTATATCAGAAAGGTCGACCTCATCGGTAAGGGCAATTTGAGGAATGGTCTCTTCCTCTTCAATATTTCCACCAAATCCTTCCTCAATGTTTTCTTTTGAATCAGCTGCTTCAGTTTTTGCGATTTCAGAAGAAGGATTGCCGGCATTAAACAAGGAAGGAGTCATTGTATCTTCAGAAACAATTCTGGTGATACGTTTTCTTTGCCTGGGTGCCTGTTCCTTGGGACTTTCAACTGTTGCAACAGGTGCGGCAGGTTCAGGGGTAGGTTCCTCCACTTTTTCTATTGGTGCTTCTGCTACCTGAGGAGCTTCCTGTGCAGCCTCAACGGTTGAAGGAGTTGCCTTGGTTATCCTGGGTTTGGTGACTTTAGGCTCAGCAGTTTTAGTAGCTTTAGCTTTTGGCACACTTTTCACAGCATTTTCCTGATCTTTAGGCTGTTTGTCAATAATCGTTTGGATAATTTCTTTTTTTGAAGCACTCATGTCATAATCTATTTTAAGATCAGCACAAATACTTTTTAATTCAGACAGAAGTTTGGTCTTCAGGTCGTCTTGTTGATACATATAATATGTTGTTTAAGAAAACAAAACAGAGGGTTTGTAAAACAAATGATTGAAAAATCTAAAAGAGATTTGATATTTGAAATTACTAATCGGAGAGTTTCCTGAGGTAATTCTATAATTTGAATGCAATTTTAGTACAAAAATTGTCTTTCTACAAAAAAAAATCAAAAAATGATTACAAATAACCCTTAAAAACAAATTTTGCAGGTCCAATCAGGTGAATATTAGTATAATCTGAAGGATTAGATTTAGAAAAACTAACTTTCAGGTCACCACCCAAGGTAGCGATATTAATTTTTTCAGAGCAATTTTTTATGTAATTTGAAACAATTGCGGCGGCAGTTACTCCGGTACCACAAGAATAGGTTTCATCTTCGACTCCTCTTTCGTAGGTTCTTACTTTAATATGACCCGAATCTAAAATTTCAGTAAAATTGACATTCACACCACCTCTTGCCATCCATTTTTCGGAATATCTAATGGCAGCACCGGTGGTTTTTACATCAATTGTTCCGATATTTTCTACAAAAACAATCAAATGAGGGGACCCTGTATTTAAAAAATAACCTTCGTCTTCTTCTTTGATACTTTCAACATCTATCATTTTAAGGAAAACAAGCCCATCATTAATTTCAGAATCATGAGATCCGTCCACGGCCAAAAACGAAGTTTTATCTTTAAAAATCTTCAGATCCGAAGCAAACTGTACTGCACAACGACCGCCGTTTCCACACATGGAACCTTCCCGACCATCGGCATTATAATATTTCATTTTGAAATCATAACCTTCGATATTTTCAATCATTATGAGGCCGTCGGCACCGACGCCAAACCTCCGGTGACACACTTTTTCGATGTCTTCTGTTGTAAGATTAATCAATCCCTGACGATTGTCAATCATTACGAAGTCATTGCCTGTACCCTGATATTTGAAAAACTCAGTCATTTCAGAAATATTTATTTGTAAAAAAAAAGTCACCTCAGAGAGATGACGTTTTTGTACAAATTATGAAAAAGCTATTACTTAAAATCTTAAATTGTCATTTCTGACAAAATTATTTTTTTAATTCTTTAATTCTTGCAGCTTTACCTTGTTTACCTCTCAAGTAATACAATTTAGCTCTGCGTACTTTACCTCTTCTGATCACTTCGATTTTGTCAATTGAAGGAGACAAAACAGGAAAAATTCTTTCAACACCTACACCATTAGAAATTTTTCTTACGGTGAAAGTCTCACCAGTGGTTCCATAGTTTTTACGTTGAATAACCACACCTTGATAAAGCTGAATACGCTCTTTGTTTCCTTCAACGATTTTTACGTAAACATTAACTGTGTCACCAGCCTTGAAATCAGGAACCCCGGCTTTTGATGCCAAAAATTCTGATTCTACAAATTTAATTAAATCCATTTTAAGTTTTATAAAAAATTAATAAAAATTTAAAGGTGCAAAGAGGCTTCTTTCAGGCAAAAGAGGCATTTACTGAAAATGAGGTGCAAATATAATAAAACTACAATAAATTACAAAATGCTAATTTACTATTTTTTAGGTCAATGCATTGTGGACCACCGTTTAATGTATCAAATGGAGAAAATAGTGACTTTTAATTAAAAAAAAGAAATGAAAAAAAATCAAGCGACTAGTTGATTAAACATTTTTTCAAAAGTTTTTTCAATGTTATCGGAAAAACCGGGATGTACTTCTGAGGTTTGAATAATAGTACTTCGTTTGGCGGTTAACCACCTGAATCTAGATGGGGCATCTTGCTGACCAATCACACCCGAATCTGGGCTAGCATTACAAATTTTTTCAAATGCTAGAATATGGCTTTCAAGTTCTTCAAAATCAACTTTTGGAAACAGACAGCTTATTTTCCGGTGGTCAAGGTAGGTTTTTGATAAAACTTTTTTTAGGTTTTTACAATACAAAACCAGACCAATATTGAGATATTCGCCCCGCTCTACTCTGGGTACAAGCCTGATTACCGCATATTCAAACCAGTTTTTCTCTTGCATTTTCAGCTTCAGAAATAAACTTTGAGGAATTTTTCAAACGTAATTTCAGGAAATCTCTGTATAAATCCCTACTGATTCCGGGATCAGAGGAAATCCATACTTCCGGAATTAAATCTACGATTTTGTCAATGAATTCAGGAGTAAACTTTTGCAGAATAGTGTCATTGACTTCACTTAAAGGGGCACTTTTCTTCAATAAAACATGATCTTTTATTTGCTGAAAGGGCTTCGCGGCCTGTTCCTCCCAATTTTCGGGATTATGATGAAAATACAAGGAGGCACCATGGTCGATTACCCAAAGTTCTTTGTGCCAAATGAGCATGTTGGTATTTCGTGCAGTGCGATCGATATTCATCAAAAATGCATCAAGCCAAACGATTTTTGCTGCCACCAAGGCATCAATATCATTTACAACGGCATCAAAAGTGATAGAACCTGATAAATAATGCAATCCCAAATTCAGACCGGTACTGAATTGGAGCAAATCCTGGATTTCCTCATCAGGTTCGGTACGTCCAAAACCTTCAGACAACTCAGCAAAAACTACTTCAGGCACTTTTAAACCCATTTCCCTTGCCATCTCAGCACCTATAAAGTCGGAAATAAGGGCTTTCGCTCCTTGTCCGGCACCTTTAAATTTCAAGACATATAGAAAACCGTCATCTGCTTCAACAATAGCAGGCAAAGAGCCTCCCTCACGTAAAGGAGTCACATAACGGGTAATATTTACAGTCCTGATTTGCGGCATTTAAGCTTTAACTTTCCCCCAACCCAACGTATTAATCATCCAATTGGGAAGTGGTTTTTTGTTTCCACGTTTTTTGAGATCAATAAACCATCCGATTTTTTTCAAAACCGGAACTTTGTGGGTTTCTACAAATTCTATCAATGTACCATCCGGATCTTCAATGTACGTAAATCGACCTGCGGCATCACCCATATCAAAAGAATTGGCACTATCTACGGTAAAAGGAAAACCTTTCGCAGAGAGTTTCTCGCCCAAAGCATCCATATCAAGGGCATCGAAACACAGGTGAATGAAACCCAAATCACCCCAGGAACGACCTTTCATGATGGTCTTTACAGGTTTATCTAAAGCCTGGACTAACTCAACTTCGATATTTCCAAACAACCTGGAAAACGCACCCACAGGTTCGTGTGACATTTTCAAAAGCACTTTTCTGAATTCTCCTTCTCCGCCACTTAAACCCACCAAATCATTAAATTTTCCGGTTTTATCATAAACCACTTTCAATCCCAGGGCATCACGGTACAGTGTAAGAGCTTTTTCCATATCACTCACACCTATTATTGCTCCAAGCACACCGCCGGTATTAGAGATTCCCGGCTTAAACCATGAGTCATCTTCAACAATCTGAAGTTGATTTCTGTAGGGGTCTTTTAGCCATGTTGTTGGCTTATTTTCTGGAGTTTGATAAACTTTCAGGCCATTTTGATGTGCAAAATCACCGATATTCTGGCATTTAATTTTTACAGCAAAAATTCCGAGATCACCAATTTGAGGTTCAAAATCACAAGCAATAGGTAAAGGTCTTTTGGACTCCCAGATTTCGGCACCACCCCCACCTGCCATATTCACTGCAAGAATAGCTCTACGCTGGCGGATATTCCCTACCGTATATTTTACCATAAGTTTGGCTTCGGCCACATCGTCAAATACAGGGACATTTAATCCCAATGTTCGATTGTACCATTTAAAGGCTTCACCTGCATCCACAACCCCAATCCCAACTTGCTGTATCCCGGAAATCAAATTCTGATCTGACATATTTTTTTAGAAATAAAAGCCCAAATTTAGAAAAAATGAAAGTTAAATGGCATAAAAAGGTGGTTTTTCTAAACATCACTTTTTTCGAAAAAATTGAACTAAAAAAAATGTAACTTTGAAATATGAAAGTATTTTCGGCAAACCAAATTAAGGCTTGGGATCAATATACGATTAAATATGAGCCTATTGCGTCCATTGACTTAATGGAACGGGCCTCCTCCGTATTTACCAAAAGATTTTGTGAGCTTTATAATGCTGATTTCAAAGTTTTGATTTTTGCCGGCACCGGAAATAATGGTGGTGATGGTCTGGCTATAGCAAGGATGCTCCACCAAAATGGCAACGATGTCGAAGTGGTAATATGTGGCGAGCCAGAAAATGGCTCCGAAGATTTTAAGACCAATCTGAAAAGAGCAGAAAATCAGGGAATAAAGATTATTTCAGCTAAAAATTTTGAATTCCAAAAAACTAATAAAAAGTGCGTAATCATAGATGCAATCTTTGGAAATGGGTTGAACCGAAAAATAGAAGGAATTTTCGCTGAAATAATTAATAAAATCAATGAATCAAATATTGATGTGGTGGCTGTAGATTTTCCTTCGGGGGTATTTTGTGATTACTTAAACACCGATGACGCAAAAATAAATGCCAAATATACGCTCACATTTCAATGCCCGAAACTTGCGTTTTTCATGAAGGAAAATGAAGAATTTCTGGGAGAATGGGAAATTTTGGATATTGGTTTGTATCCTGATTTTGAAAAAAATACAGAAACAAATTTCTACCTCATCCTCAAAGAAGATTTCATAGAAAGACCTAGAGCAAAATTTTCTCACAAAGGCACCTATGGCCATGCCTTGCTCATTGCAGGAAGCCATGGAATGATGGGAGCAGCAATTTTAGCTTCAAAAGCCTGTTTGCGTTCTGGGGTTGGAAAAGTAAGTATTTCGGCAGGAAACAAAGAAAATGATATTATACAAATTGCTGTTCCGGAAGCTATATTTTTACCTGATGATCTGGAAAAAAGTATTTCTGAAATCTGGACAGAAAAAGAATTGGAGGCTTTCGATGCTATTGGAATGGGTCCGGGAATCGGCCAAAAAGAAGAACGAATTATAGAACTGGTGGCCATTCTCAAAACAAAAAAACCATTGGTTATTGATGCAGATGCAATCAATTTGCTGGCAAAAGACCGTGAATTGCTGGAATACGTACCTGCGAATACAATTTTTACCCCACATTTGAAAGAATTTAAAAACCTCACAGGCGAAAACCCGGAAAATAGCCTGGAAACTTTTGATTTACTCAGAAAATTCGCATTAGAAAATCATTGGATAATCGTATTAAAAGGATACAATACTGCGGTGGCATTTCCAGATGGCGGCATTCATTTTAACTCAACAGGAAACCCCGGAATGGCCACGGCAGGCTCGGGCGACGTGCTTACTGGCGTGATTTTGGCATATCTTGCTCAGGGACTTTCGCCTCAGGAGGCTGCCCTCAAAGCCGTATTTGACCATGGAAAAGCAGGAGATGAAGCAGCAAAATTAAAATCTCAAAAAAGCCTGATAGCCAGTGATATTATAGAAAATTTAAGATAATACTTTATATTTGAAAAAAATATAGGAATGGAAGCAATAATCAACAGAATAACAATTGATCCGGAAATATGCCATGGAAAACCATGTATAAGAGGTATGCGATATCCGGTAGAAATGATATTAGAATTATTATCTTCCGGAATGAGCAATGAGGAAATAATAAATGACTATCCTTCTATTGAACCTGAAGATATTAAAGCCTGCCTTCTTTTTGCTTCAAAACTTGCAAATATAAAGATACTTAGTAAAGTAGCATGAAATTCATTATTGATGCACAATTGCCCTATGGTTTAAAGCAATTTATTGAATCAGAAGGATTTGATGCGATTCACACTAATGACCTCCCATCAAAAGAAAAAACAACTGACAAGGAAATTTTAAGGATTTCTGAATTGGAAAATAGAATTGTAATTACTAAAGATAAAGATTTTCTAGATAGCTTTATTTTAGCTAATAAACCTAAAAAACTGATAATTGTAACCTCAGGAAACAAACCCAATAAAGAACTTTTTAATGGTTTTAAATCGAATTTTAGCAAAATCTGTTTACTTCTTAAAAAAAACAATCTTATAGAATTTGACCTAAAACATTTACATGGTTATTAATAAAATCCATCATATCGCCATAATTTGTTCTGATTATGAAAAATCGAAACGGTTTTATACCGAAATCCTCGGTTTGGAGGTCATTGCTGAGGTTTTCCGAAATAGTCGTGATTCATGGAAATGCGACTTAGCACTTAATGGCGAGTATATCATCGAGCTTTTCTCCTTTCCAAATCCCCCAAAACGTGTAAGTCGCCCTGAGGCTTGTGGATTAAGACATTTGGCTTTTGAAGTGAAAAATGTTGAAGAATTTCAAAACTTCCTGACCGAAAAAAGCATATTTTCTGAGCCCATCAGAATTGATGAGTTTACCGGAAAGAAATTTACCTTTTTCAGCGACCCTGACGGCTTGCCGCTGGAGGTTTATGAAAATAAAAACGAAATGATAAGTGAATTTTTTACTTGATTTAATTATCTGAAATTTTTATTTCAAATCGTATATTTCTTTAACTTCAATGGGAGTAAGAACTCTATTATATATTCTTATTTCATCAATTTTTCCATTAAAAAATGAATTGTTTGCATTTCTGCTTGAACCGACTATTGAACTTTGAAGACCCTGACTTGATTTAACATATCCAGTAAAACTTTTACTATCAATCAATTCTCCATTTAAATAATAATTAATATTATGAAGTTCATCCACCGTAATACACACATTGTACCATGTATTTGGCAATACAGGCTTAGAAGCAGATACAGCAGAATATGTTAAGAAGATTTCATTTTGACCATTAAAATTAACCACAGCAATTCCAGTATTTCCATAAGTTAAATATGGGTTGTCTGACTGGTAAATTGAGCCATATTGACCATAGGAATAATTACGAGAATTATTAAACCACAAATTTATTGATTTGGGAAGGATATCAAATTCATTTAATATGTTACCCCAGCTATTAGTCCCATTGAAACTTATTGAAGAGTTTGGCTGACCATTAAAGCCTACTGCCATGGAAGTATTTTGAAAGGAAGTCAGAACATTACTTCCTGAACTATCCAACACATTGCCCTTAAATGGAAAATATGCTACCAATCCTGACTCAAGATTACTAAAACAACTATTAATTTTTGCTGTAAATACATTATTTGGTAATGTTCTAAAACCTGGTTCAAGTAAGATAGATTTTCCAGAAGAAAAAATAGTATTCTTGTCAATGTATGACTTTGACACCAAAGAGTCAAGCACTTCGTAAAGGCCGCCATCGATATTGCCATTCAAAACCACTTTTTTAGGACACTTTTTACTCTTAAATAACGTGCTTGGTGAAAATAAAGAATTATTAATAATGCAGCTCGATTGATTTTGAACTTCGTAAAAAGTATTTGGGATAAGATTATTCAATTCATATTCATCAGCCAATATACCTCCAATGTCTATCCAATCCAATGAACCAACCTTCCTGTATCTGATATTTGTCATATTACTTTTATTATTGATATCAAATTTTATCAAAGCTTTATTTTCAATAAGGGTATCGATATGGGGTATAGAATTTTGCAAACCTATACAATTAGTAGTAACTGAATAGGAATCAGAATAACTTGTATCAAACCCACCAGGACAGAATTTTCTAATTTGATAAATATAATTAGTATTTTGCGACAATCCTTCAATTGAATAAGTAACTGAGTCAGTTAGAGGGGAAAGTATAGATGGTGAATAGATCCAATTTTCAGTTCCATTCTGCTTATATCGAATAGAGAAAGAAGTACTCGAATAGTTGCTAAAATTTACATCAAAAGAGTTTTCAAGTACTTTACTCGCTTTGTAAACTATTGGAAGTGAACAACCTATTGATTCTTCGTCTTCAATTCTTGTGAGATATGAAAATTCATATACCACAGAATCCATTGAGCTTATATTTTCAGATTTAAAAACAATTCCAATTTCTGCATCGTCGTCAATAACACCTGACTTATATACTCCTCTGCTTCCATTAAAATAATCTGCTGGCAATGCTCCCCAAAGAGGGGCTATTCCAACGCAAGACCTTGTATCGCTTGAACTTAAAGCCAAATAAGCACCAAAACTCAAACCTTGGGATCTCACTAAAGACCTTCCATTTTCATTTCCCTGGCCAACAATTCTATTTCTTGTATCATAATCACCAGTGTAATATTGCTCATTGTCAGGGTCAACAAATCTCGAGTAATAAAAATTTGCACTTGAGGGAGATTGATTAATGATTGTAATCTTTACTGTAAAATAGGTATTATCAATCCCAAGAGTCACATTTTGTTTTATTTTGAATTTTCCAGTGACTTCGCCAACCCAATTTGCTTTTTTGGTAAAAGGCTCATCAACTGTGGTTAAATTACTGCCCGAAATATTAGTAATAGAAAATCTATTGGTATAAATTTCAGAATTAAATTGAACCTTAAATCCCTCCCAATAACTCCCCCTGGCTATATAATCACCTATATAGTCTCTAACACCGGTGGTCCAACCATTTTTTTCTGTATCAGACACCAATCCAAAATAAGGACCTGTCTCAGACCTGGGATGGTAACCTGATGGAGGAGCAATTGTACTTACAAAACTACCATTGGGACCTATTCCAAGTTCTAGATAATTACCTTTTAAAAAAGCATTGGAACCTAAATTGTCAGAAGAAATAAAATATAGACTATCATTAAATTTTTGTTTTTGCGAAAAAGCCGGGAAAAAACTGGATGATAAAATCAAAAGGAAAATTGCTGGTTTCATAAAAATGTCAAAAGTGAATATCCCATATTCTTTATTAAACAAATTTAGTAATTTTACTTGAACTAAAATTAATATATGAAGTTAAATAATTTGGATTCCCCAGGCCTACTCATTTTCAAAGAAAATGTTGTATTTAATATCGATGAAATGATCAGTATTGCCGGTGATGCTTCAAGGCTTATGCCCCACATCAAAACTAATAAAATGGAAAATGTGGTGAAGTTGATGATTGGCAAAGGCATCCGAAAATTTAAGGCCGCCACTATTGCTGAAGCCGAACTGGCTGCTATCGCCGGTGCCGAAAAAGTTCTTATTTCGCATCAATTGGTTGGCCCAAAGCTTTTGAGATTAAAATCTTTGATAGAAAAATATCCCTGGACGCATTTTGCCACTTTGGTTGATTGTGAGGTGGTATTGAATGATTTGGACAAAATTTTTAATGATAAACCCGTTTCTGTATATATTGATGTTAACAACGGTATGGATCGCTCGGGTCATGAAGTTAATGCAGGATTGGAGGATTTTATAAAGAAAACATCAAAAACCAAAGGCGTAAAACTTGAAGGATTGCACATATATGACGGACACATCAGAGATGATGAATTTGCTCAAAGAAAAAACAAGATTGAAAAAGGCTTTTCTAAAATATCAGAAATTCTAAAAAACGTAAGTGAATTAAATTTGGAAATAATAGCTGGTGGTACCCCGGCATTTACGTCACATGCTATGGAAAGCTCCCGCACACTGAGCCCCGGCACCTGTGTTTTGTGGGATTGGGGTTATGGCGACAAATTTTCAGAACAGCCATTTAAATTTGCGGCCACCATTCTTACAAGGGTAATCTCGAAACCCAAAAAAGGCATTGTGACCTTGGATATGGGTCACAAAGCAGTGGCTTCTGAAAATCCAATTGATAAAAGGATTAGATTTATAAACAATTCTGACTTGAAACTAATTTCTCAAAGTGAAGAGCACGGAGTTTGTGAAACCGAAAACTGGGAAAACTATGAAGTTGGGCAGGAGATTATAGGAATACCCTATCATGTATGCCCCACAGTGAACCTTTACGATGAAGCTTTTGTAATAGAAAACGGAGAATATTCTGAAACCTGGAAAATTGAAGCAAGAAAAAGAAAAATTAATATATGATAGGGATTACGAAAGACAATAAGCTCAAAAAACTTCTGGTGGTGGGTGACAAGGTCCTGATAAAACCTAAAAATCCAAATGAAAAAACCGGTTCAGGTTTATATTTACCCCCAACGGTAACCGAAAAAGAAGATGTGCAGTCGGGATATGTTGTAAAAGTGGGACCTGGCTACCCCTTACCTTCATTTAATCAGGACGAAGAACCCTGGAAACAAACCGAAGAAAAAGTAAAATATATGCCGCTTCAGGCTGAGGAAGGCGATCTGGCGATTTATTTGCAAAGGCATGCCATTGAAATCAGCTACGAAGGCGAAAAATATGTAATCGTGCCTCAGTCATCTATCCTTTTGCTGGAAAGGGCCGAAGATTTATTTTGATTCTTTCCAGAGTTTCATAGTGTATTCCGACTCCTCTATCAGCTGTTTGGAAGGAAAAACGCCTTCAAGACGGTTGACAAGCTCCCCTTTTGGATCCAGAAAAATAAATGTAGGGTAAGCGTTGATACGGTATTTTTTTACAATACTGACGCCTTCGGCATCTTCACCGTTTACTTTAAAGTTGATAAATTTTTCGTTAAAAACTTTTCCCACAGTAGAGTCGGCAAAGGTAGTTTTATCCATGAGTTTACAGGGGCCGCACCAGGTGGTATACACATCCATAAAAATGAGTTTGTTTTCATTTTCGGCAATTTTCAAAACTTCCGTAAATGCTATTTCCTGATTTTTATGAAAATTTACTTTTTGACCGGAAACCGAATTCTTCAAACCGAAAAACACGAGAAACAGAACCCCCAGAAATATTTTATTCACTTTTAATACAATTGTTTTATTATCAATTTTTTAGAAAATCGAGATATTCAAAAAAAAGTTTGTTATACTTTTTCAATTCAATAACCTGCTTTAATAAAAATTATTACAAATCTCCAGCCAAAATTAGTCATTATAAACTTTTTGGATAAAAATACCATTTTTATAATTATTGAAAAAAATTAAGTTACCATTTCTTTTTCAGGTAATTTTGCAAATCAACAATCAGAAAAAACTTAGAATAATGCTGAGAGCTTATTTGGGAAATATCGGACATGTATCTGTGATTATTGCGTTTATCAGTTCGGTTATTTCTACTTATTCCTATTTTCTTGCCGACAGAAATCATCAAAACAAAACCTGGGCTCAGGCCGCAAGATGGTCATTTTTGATTCATTCCATAGCGGTTATTTCGGTTGTATTAGCCTTATATTCAATCATCATCAACAAATATTTTGAATATCATTACGCCTGGGACAACACCTCACTTAGTTTGCCTTTTGGCTATGCCATCTCTACATTTTGGCAGGATCAGGAGGGCAGCTTCCTGCTTTGGATATTTTTCAACATGGTTCTGGGTTTGATTTTGATTTTTTGGTTTAACTCAAAAAAGAAAAAATATACAGAACTTGAGTACCCTGCAATGGCGGTTTTTTCGGCAGTGCAGGCATTTTTGACCTCCATGATTTTAGGAACGGTGCTATTTGCAGATTTCAAAATAGGAAGTACGCCATTCCTTTTGCTAAAAGAATCAATGCCTGATTTGCCGGTCTGGACCTCAAATCCTGCATTTGTCCCTAAAGACGGAAATGGTTTGAATCCATTATTGCAAAATTATTGGATGGTAATACACCCTCCGACCTTGTTCCTGGGATTTGCCTTGACACTGGCACCTTTTTCATTTGCTATTGCCGCTTTATGGAAAAAAAACTATACTGATTGGGTAAAAATCGCACTCCCCTGGACTTTGATAGCCGGAGTTGTATTGGGGGCAGGGATCATGATGGGTGCCATTTGGGCATATGAAACCCTGAATTTTGGAGGCTATTGGAACTGGGATCCCGTAGAAAACGCCGTGTACGTGCCATGGATAGTATTGGTAGCAGGCATCCACACGTTGGTGTTGGCACATAAAAACACGACAGCATTAAAAGTGTCATTTCTGCTGATAATCATTCAGTTCTTACTCATTTTATTTTCTACCTTCCTTACCCGAAGCGGTATTCTGGGCAACGCCTCTGTTCATTCGTTCACTGATTTGGGCCTTTCGGGTCAGTTGATGATTTACATGTTGTTTTTCACCAAAATCTCAGCCATATTACTCACTATCAGATGGAAACATTTGCCTGATGACAAAAAAGAAACCACTATTTATACGACTGATTTCTGGATATTTTTGGGTGTTACCACTTTGATTTTAGCTGCTTTTCAGATCACGCTTACTACCTCGATACCTGTTTACAATAAAATAGCAGAAGTTTTTGGTGCTAATCTCAACATGGCCATGCCAACAGACCCCATAAAACATTATACTGTTTTTCAGATGTGGTTGTTTATGGGCGTCATTACTTTGACCGGAATAGCTCAGTTTTTTTTCTGGAAAAAAATAAAAGAAAAATCATTTAATGCTCTAATTACTCCAGCCATTGTTTCGCTTTTACTTGCAGCGATAATCATCACTTTGACAGGGGTAAACAACTGGAAATATATAATTCTTGTATCCCTGGGAGTTTTCTCAATAGTTGCCAATGCCAGCATATTATTCGATATTACCAAAGGCAACTTCAAAGTTGCAGGAGGAGCTGTGACACACATCGGCGTTGCTTTGATGGTGATTGGGATTATGTATTCTTCGGCCTATGAAAAGATAATTTCACTGAATCTGGCTAATGAAAAGATATTTAATACCGAAAAAGACAACAAAGAAAATGTCCTTTTGTATCTTAACCGCCCTTCCAACATGGGAGAGTTTTCGCTGGAATACAAAGGTGAGTTTCTGGATGTAAGAAAAGTGCCGGGTTATATCGAAAAGCGTTTCATTCAGCCAATTCCGGAAAGTGGTTTTAAAGGAATTGCCAAAGCCGACATCATGGACGGCGACAAAACCTATGCGAAAAGAGGTGACACTGTTGAATATGAAGCTGAAAACACTTATTATCAGGTTCATTTTCAAAAAAATGGAGATGAATTTAATTTCTACCCACGCTATCAGATTAATGAAAAAATGGGAAATGTAGCTTCCCCGGACATTAAAAAATATTGGAACAAGGATCTATATACTCACGTCAATTATGTGACAACCAACGAGGAAAAAGAATGGACCATGCCGGAGGCATTCAGAGTGGCTATTGGTGATACCTTTTTTCTGAATGATTTTGTGGCAATTCTTGACAAAGTGGAGCCTGTAAACGAACTGGACGGCATGCCACTTCAGCAAGGCGATATAGCTGCACAGGCGACATTAAGAATACTTGAAAAAGATGGAGAGAGGTTTTTGAAGCCAATATTTGCGATTAAAAATAGGGAAGTTTGGAGTAAACCGGTTGTAAGCAATGAGCTGGGAATCAGAGCACAACTAAGTGCCATTGATCCGATTACGGGCAAATTTACCTTCTCGGTGAGTCGCGGAGAGAAAGATTATATTGTTTTAAAAGCCATAGAAAAACCCCATATCAATCTACTGTGGTTAGGCACAGCTCTTTTGGTTTTAGGAATGGGTATGGCTGCATTCAGGAGACTAAGCATTGCAAACAAATGATAAAAGGCTGGCTAAAAATAATTCTGGCAGTTTTATTTACCTTATTGGTGGTATTTTTTTGGGAAAAACTAAAAAATATTACCAGTTGGGGTGAAAAGCATACCGAAACCACTCACAATATCCTGATTCAGAAAATCACAACAATGGGTAATCTGGAGTTAGTGAAATATAGTTTTAAGGATATTGTAGAACAAAAAATTGTGCAGGACTTCCTGCCTGACCCAAAAGCGATACTGATAGTTCAGGGAGAGGCAGTTGGCTGTATTGATTTGAGAAAAATAAATGCCTCAGATATTTCCGAAAAAAATGATACTTTAATCGTACAATTACCCAAAGCTGAAATCTGTTATCATAAAATTGACCATTCAAAATCTAGGATTTATGATACAGAATATGCCTTTATGAATGAAAGCCTGCTTTTGGATGAAGCCTATAAAAAAGCTGAGGAAAAAATCCTGAGCTCGGCGTTGGAATCAGGCATTCTTGATCAAACACAAAAAAATGCAGAATTAATTTTAAAACCATTTATTGAAAATATCAGTGGGAAAAAGGTGATTTTAAAATTTCAATTGGAAGGAAATTTGCAAAAATTGAAATAAGCTTTCTTCAAAAGATTAACCTCTTTTGTCTTTTAAGGTCTGAAAAAACATACATGACTCCGTAAAACCTGCCAATTTGTCCGTTAATCCCTAATTTTGCATTTGCCGCATTATTCTTGATAAAAAAATCTCAAAATCAGTAAATTTGCGTTTTATTATTTCAGAATTTGATTCATCTATAAATACAATATGTTTAATTTTTTAACCAAAGGCATTACCAAGATTTTTGGTACCAAATCAGAAAAAGATATTAAGGCATTAAACCCCTTGGTATCAGCCACAAATCAGGAATTTGAAAAACTTCACGGCCTAAACAATGACCAGTTCAGACAGAAGACCATTGACCTGAAGCAACATATCGCCGATAAACTCGCTCATATTGACAATGAAATCAATGAGCTTAAAACCAAAGCCGATAACAATCCGGACCTCGCAGTAGACGAAAAAGAGGTTATCTTTAAAAAAATTGACGAGCTGGGATTAAAACGTAACGAAGAACTTGAGGTGGTTTTACTTGATATTTTGCCCCAGGCATTTGCGATTGTAAAAGAGACCGCCAGGAGGTTTAAAAATAACGAGAAGCTTGAAGTTACCGCCACTATGCTTGACCGGGAACTGGCTATGCATAAGTCACACATTGAAATCGTAGGTGACAAAGCTTACTGGAAAAATGAATGGTTGGCTGCGGGTAACCTCCTCAAATGGGATATGGAGCATTATGATGTGCAAATTATCGGTGGTGCGGCTCTTCATAAAGGAAATATTTCTGAAATGGCCACTGGAGAAGGTAAAACTTTGGTGGCAACCTTCCCCGCATTTCTAAATGCACTTGCGGGTCGTGGTGTACATATCGTAACGGTTAACGATTATCTTGCCCGTCGTGACTCAGAGTGGATGGGACCTATTTTCGAATTCAATGGCATTACTTGTGACTGTATTGACAAACATCCGGCAAATTCATTCGCCCGAAAAAAAGCCTACAATGCAGATATCACCTACGGTACCAACAACGAATTTGGCTTTGACTATCTTCGCGACAACATGGTCAATGACCCCAATGAACTCGTTCAACGCCCCCACCACTATGCAATGGTCGATGAGGTGGACTCTGTTTTGATTGATGACGCACGTACCCCGCTGATTATCAGTGGGCCTATGACCAAGAAAAACGATGACGAGCTTTACAATACCTTAAAGTCTAGGGTAAGTCTGGTGGTAGAAGCTCAAAAACAACTTGTGGGTTCATTTTTAGTTGAAGCCAAAAAATTAATTTCAGAAGGAAATAAAAAAGAAGGTGGAGTAGCTCTTTTCAGGGCTTTCAGGGGGCTTCCCAAAAACAAGCCTTTGATAAAATTCCTTTCAGAAACTGGTATAAAGAAACTTTTACTTGAAACTGAAGGAATATATCTTGCCGAAAATCAAAAATTGATGCCTGAAGCTGACGCTCCGCTTTATTTTACTATTGACGAAAAAAATAATTCGGTTGAGCTTACTGATAAAGGTATTGATTTCCTTTCAGCACATGATTCTGACAGCCAGTTCTTTACTATGCCAGACCTGGGTGTTGAATTAGCCGAAATCGAAAAATCTGAAATAAGTGCTGAAGATAAAATCTTGAAAAAAGATGAACTAATCAGAGATTATTCGACCAAAGCAGAGCGTATTCATGCTGTAAACCAACTACTTAAAGCATTTACTTTATTCGAAATCGATGTTGATTATGTTCTAATCGAAGGCAAAGTCAAGATCGTGGATGAACAAACCGGCCGTATCATGGATGGTCGTCGTTGGTCTGATGGATTGCACCAGGCTGTTGAAGCTAAAGAAAATGTAAAAGTTGAGGATTCAACCCAAACCTACGCCACCATTACACTGCAAAACTATTTCAGGATGTATCACAAGCTTTGTGGTATGACGGGTACAGCAGAGACCGAAGCCGGTGAATTCTGGAAAATATACAAACTAGACGTGGTTTCTATACCTACTAATAAACCCATCACCCGTGACGACAGAGAGGATAAGGTATATAAAACCGTAAGGGAAAAATACAATGCGGTTGTAGATGAAATCGTAGAAATGGTGAGTAAAGGCAGGCCGGTACTTGTAGGTACCACCTCTGTTGAAAACTCAGAGTTATTAAGCAGAATGCTCAATATAAGGAAGATTCCTCATCAGGTATTGAACGCTAAGCAGCACGCCAAAGAAGCAGATATTGTGGCTGAGGCAGGTAAGCCGGGCACCGTAACAATAGCCACCAACATGGCTGGTAGAGGTACGGACATCAAGCTTACACCAGAAAGCCGTGGCTCGGGTGGATTGGCCATCATAGGTACTGAACGTCACGAATCGCGTCGTGTTGACCGTCAGCTGAGGGGTCGTGCAGGCCGCCAGGGTGACCCGGGTTCTTCACAGTTTTTTGTGAGTCTTGAAGATGGCCTCATGCGTATGTTTGGATCTGACCGCATCGCCAAAGTAATGGACCGCATGGGTATGGAAGAGGGCGAGGTGATTCAACACAGTATGATTACCAGCTCTATTGAACGTGCCCAAAGGAAAGTTGAAGAAAACAATTTTGGTATGCGTAAACGTCTGATCGAATACGATGACGTGATGAACATCCAACGTGATACCATCTATAAGAGAAGAAAAAATGCTCTTTTTGGAGACCGTTTAGCACTTGATATTGCCAATATCATATACGACAATTGTGTGGATATCATTCAGAGTACTCAGGGGAATTTCGAAGAATTTGAGGTAAGAACCATGCAAAGACTTGGTTTTAGGTCTGAAATCTCTGCAGATGAATTTAAGAAAGGTGGAAACAGTCTCAATCATAAACTTTATGAAGAAGCAGAGGTTCATTATAAAAGAAAAAATGAGGCTATCAGAAAGCATATTGTTCCGGCATTGTCAGGTGTATTGAGAGACAGAATGGCCATGGAAGGTGAACCATTTATGGCTGTTGTGGGTGAAGGGAATCAAAATCTGGCGGTGTTCTGTGATTTAAGAAAAACAGTAGAAACAGATGGCAGGGAACTGATTTTGGAAATGGAAAAGGTGATTTCCTTGAGTGTAATTGACCAGGAATGGAAAGAGCATCTTCGTGACATGGACGACCTGAAACAATCAGTGCAGAATGCATCCTACGAGCAGAAGGATCCATTGTTGATTTATAAATTTGAGGCGGTAGAACTATTCCAGAACTTGCTCAAAAAAGTAAACTCTGAAACTGTGAGCTTTTTGATGAAAGCCAATGTGGCAGAGATGAGGTTCCAGCAGGCGGTGGAAGCACCAAAACATGATAAGCCCAAGCTTTCGACCAACCGTAACGACGACGGCGGTGAAAGTGGAGGCACTGTAATGCATGCCCCTGCCAAGTCACAAAAAGTTGCCAACAGAAATGACCGTGTAAACGTACAATACAAAAACGGAACAGTAAAACGCGACGTGAAATTTAAAAATGTGGAAGAAGACGTGATGAGGGGCGATGCTGTGTTGATAGATTAATTAAAAACATGAGGAGTAAAAAAAATGCTCCTCATGTTTTTAAACCATTAAGAAATTAAGTTCATTAAGTTCTTTGCAAAATTCATGACAAAAAAAGAAGTTACACAGCTATCTTATGAGATTACTGGTCTTGCAATTAAGGTTCACAAACTTTTAGGTCCCGGTTTACTGGAAAGTGTTTATGAAAAATGTTTGATTTGGGAACTTCAAAATAATGGCTACAAAGTTTTACAACAGCAAATAGTTCCCATTAAATATGGTAATGTAGTCATTGAGGCCGATTTGAGATTAGATATTATGGTAAATGATACGGTGATAATTGAAGTAAAGGCAGTTGAAAAATTGATTCCTGTTTTCGAAGCCCAATTACTTACCTATATGAAACTACTTGAAAAACCACAAGGATTATTATTCAACTTTCATTCAGAGAATCTAACTAAATCAATGATTCCTCTAGTAAATGAATATTTCAAAAGACTCCCGGATTAATATTTGAGCAGAAATTAAATGTTGAAGAAACTTAATTTTCCTTAACTTCTTAATGGTTTATAAATATACTCTTATTTTCTTTTTTTAGAAAATTCAATTTCACTCAAAAAATAGTTTTCCCAAAAATTTATTAATAAAGAAAAATAAGATAAAAAAATTATCTAAAACCAAACCTCAATCTGCACCGCCGTATTCAACATGAACAGCTTTTGATTGAAGCACTATCTCCCCAAATTCTCTTCTGATTTGCTCCAAGGTTTCAAAAAGTTCCTTTTTTTCCAGGCTTTTTACCAGTTTCATCCGATATTCTTTAAAGTGTGGCAAGCCCCGAAAATAATTACTATAGTGCCTCCTCATTTCAAGCATTCCAAGCGTGTCACCTTTCCATTCAATCGAAAAAATCAGATGTTTTTTAGCGGCATCAACCCGCTGATCCATAGTAGGCGGTGTAAGGTGTTCTCCTGTGGCGAAAAAGTGCTTTATCTCATCAAAAATCCAAGGATAACCTATCGCTGCACGTCCGATCATGATTCCATCCACTCCAAATCTGTTTCTATACTCCAGAGCTTTTTCGGGGCTGTCGATGTCTCCATTCCCAAATATCGGGATTTTTATCCTGGGGTTATTTTTTACTTTGGCAATGAGAGACCAATCTGCCTCCCCTTTGTACATCTGAGAGCGGGTACGCCCGTGAATAGTAAGAGCCTGAATGCCCACGTCCTGCAATCGCTCAGCTACTTCTTCGATATTTTTAGTACTTTCATCCCAGCCCAGGCGGGTTTTCACTGTCACAGGCAGATGTGTGGCTTCCACTACCTCTTTGGTCATTTGAGTCATCATTGGAATATCTTGCAATAGTCCCGCCCCTGCCCCACGGCAAGCCACTTTTTTTACCGGACAACCATAATTGATATCTATCAGATCAGGATTGGCGGCGGTAGCAATGCGGGTGCATTCGGCCATGGTATCGGGGTCGCTTCCAAATAGCTGAATACCGATAGGCCTTTCGTATTCAAAAATATCCAGTTTCTGGACACTCTTGGCGGCATTTCGGATGAGCCCTTCTGACGACACAAACTCGGTGTACATCAAATCGGCTCCGTTTTCCTTACACACCTGTCTGAAAGGCGGATCACTCACGTCTTCCATAGGTGCCAGCAATAACGGAAAATCCCCTAACTCAATGTCGCCAATTTTTACCAAAATACTGTTTTTTTTGTGCAAAATTAGGGCATTAATTCTATTTCAATTGTAAATTAGCACATAAAATTATTCTCTGCATACATTTAAATTTTACAAAAAATCGACATTATGAAAAATATTATCATTTTAATTTTGTGTTCCATCAATTTTTCCATAGCTCAAAATTTGAAACCTGCCCGCATTCTATATTCCAATAATATTCCAGGAAATTTAATTGTAAAAACCATCACAAAAGACTCAGTGTTTGGATATTTAAATACGGGTCATGAACTAAAGAAAGCAATTACAGATATTAAAGAATTAGAGACTGATTCCTTGTTTTACAGGAAAAGTAAATATTTCCAGAAAAATAAGCTTTCCAAACATTTATATCATTTAAATCAAGCTTCTGACAGATTAAATAAAAAAGAAATTGTTGTTGAAAATTACTTTTTGTTTTTCGCCGGAGTAAATATTGGTATAACAAACTATTTCAATTTGGGTATAATGTACCAATTTAATCCCGACAGCTTTAAAGAATGGGGACGATATGCGGTAATTCCAAAAATTTTTATCCCCCTAGACGATAATGCCTATTTATCAGTTACTTATGTTTTTAGTAAAGCTAACCCCAGATTTATACTTCCTGACCGGACTGATTTATCCGGAATTCAGCTTCATTTTAGCCAAAATAGCATAAGTAAACTTTCGATAGGATTGGGGGGAAACTATGACAGGGCTGCCCTGAGACCCGATGAAAGCGGCACAGGCGTAATTCAACCGGTTTTTAGCTTAAACTATTCCAGAAAATTTAGAAAAGGTTATGCTTTTTTAAGAGAGAATTATTTTTCCAGAAGTGCTGACTATAATGATTACTTCCATACCTATTTAAATTCCTTTGAAATCAACAAGAAAATAAAAAAGGTAAACCTGGGAATTGGATTTTTAGGTCAACTATGGATAATGAAAAAATCTGATATTTATAATGAAAGATTATCCTACTTTGGCCTGCCAACTCTAAATTTCAAATATAGGATTATTGAAAAAAATAATAGCGGTAAATTTATTGGAAGATATTATTGAATCAAGAAAATTTGCTTCCAATTATGCTTATTCGAATTTGGATTTTGTACCGTGTTTGATAGAACTCAACATCGTTGTTACCATAGTGATCTCAGATTTTTTCTTCATTCTTTATTCCTCCACTTTTTTCAATCTCTAGTCTTTAATTTACAACATTTTGCGTAAAAATCAGCTTAAACACCAACCATGGTAAAACCATCGTCGAGCTGGAAAAAATATACATTTTAAAAATTAGCATTGTTTTTGCATGGAAATAAACATGATCCCAATTTTCAAAAATTATAATAAATGAAAACACGCATTTTTTTTGCTTTAGGTATTGCTCTTATACTATTTTCTTGTGAAAAGACAACAATAGAATCAGCCTCCCCCACTAATATTTTTTCTCTTTCTATTAATCCTAATTATGGTGATTTTTATGAAAAATGGGTCATAATTAATGATATTAATGGAGAAGTTTTAGATTTTAAACAAGTGAAATCAGGAGAAGATGTTCAGTTTAAAACTTCACTACCAATACCTCAAAATAAAATTAGTGTTACCATTTTTAGTTTTGATAGTGTTGGAAACTATACTGCTCAGTATTTAAATACTTTTCAAGGCCTTTCTGTCGGAACAAATTGGAAGCTCCAGAAAAATGAGACCCTAGCACCAAAAGACAAGGGGATGAAAATTGGAAATCTAAAACTAGAAATAGCAAATTCAAATGACATATTAATGGAGGTTTTGGGAAATGGCGAAAATACTAGTATTACCGAAACAAATAATTATTCTTTCAGGATATTAGATTGGGAGGTTTTTAAAAACACCAACAGTGCCTTTTATTCTGTTTTAATGAATGGAAAGTTGAAATATAATTTTTTTGAAAAAATAAATTCTGACCAATTAATAAAAATAAACCTTGAAAGCCTTCAAAATTTCGATAAATTGTTGAATTTTAAGCTTCCGAAAGTTAACGACCCTTATGTTTCAGTAAAAGCTTTTGATGACAACGGGTCAGATTATTATTATATTTTCAGAAATATTTTTCAATCTCCACCCTTTGCTCCTTCCAAAACTTACGAAAATTTACAGATCGGCTTTTTGAATAAATTTAAAAAATACGAAACTAATATGACATTTGCGGTGGGGAATTATTATTTCAATTACTACAAAAAGGGAGGCGTACCGGATATATTTGATGTACCTAAAAATATTCCCATTAATGTAATGAATAAGGCAATGTCCGATTTCTCTTTTAATACGGATTTAGAATATGATTGGCAAAAAATAAATTTTTCTAAATTTGATGCTCAAACAAAGAAATCTATTTACTGGACAATTATGTCTCCCAAAGGGGAGTATAAGAGCGTGAAGCTCCCTGCTACTTTTATGTCGAAGTTTTCGAAAATCAAGATTGAAGATTTTTCAAAAAGTATTATTTACCTTACTAAATCTTCACAGTCTTACTCGGACATGGTAAATGGTTTGTTCCAATCAACCCCAAGCAAAGATTCAGAAATTGAGTATTTTCAATATACATTTTAAATAGATTGATGAATTTTGTTTCAATTAAATTACCAAAAAATTAGGTTATTCTGGTAGTAATCTAATTACTCAAATTTCCATTTTTTCATTTGTAAAAGTAGAACTCAACAAAATACATAAAAGTTAATTTACTGTAAGACTTACCATGTATTTAACTATCATTCAATTATTTACTTTAATTTGGTCAAATAATTTTTCTTTTAAAAAATTGTGTTAAGGTGCTTGAAAATCTAATAAGAGAGTTCTTAATGTAAATAGATTTATATGCATATTTCTCCCCAATAAATATTTGCCCAAACCAAAAAATAGCAGCAACTTTGTTTCTTATTTTTATAACAATTTATGTTTGAGTTACAAGAAAAATCAGAGAGGCCGGCTATTTCATCGCTATTTATCATTATAGGATTGGTAATAGTGGGCATGACCCTGGCCAATGTGCTTTCCCTGATATGGATACTGGCTAAATTCCCTCCTTCAACCAACAGCCTTTTTGATATGCAGAATTCTATTGCACAATCGTCAAAAGACTGGTGGTTTACTGTTCTTAATCTTGGCCTGGCATCGCTGTTGACTTTTATTGTTCCGGGCATTTTTTACTGGAAAAAAATCGAAAAAAAGAGTCTTAACCTACTAAATCAAAAAAATCTTCCGGTGGCAGGGGTATTTATTTTGGCCTTTGTCATCCAGCTTATTTTTGCACCGCTCAATGGCACCATACAGGAACTAAACAAAAACATGAAGCTTCCTGCTTTTTTAGGCCCGGTGGAGCAGTTTATGCAGGAAATGGAGCAAAGCCTGGCACAGTTGACCGAATTCCTGACCTCTTTTCAGTCCCCTTTACAATTAATTGTGGCTTTGATCGTAATAGCGGCTATTGCCGGCATAGGTGAGGAGTTGATTTTCAGAGGATTGATACAAAGAAAAATATTATATGCCAGCAAAAACCCTCACCTGGCTATATGGTTGGCTGCATTTATTTTCAGTGCTATTCACTTCCAATTTTATGGTTTTTTCCCACGTCTGTTTTTGGGTGCTATGTTTGGTTATTTTTATTTTTGGACAGGCAACTTATGGGTGCCAATAGCAGCACATATTTTTAACAATGGACTTGCTGTAGTTATGATTTTTTTGGTCAATAAAAAGGTGATTCCTGCCGAAGTAGAAAAAATGGACAATGTCCCGTTAAGCCTTTCAGCCCTTTCATTAGCGTTGTTTTTGGGAAGTATGTGGTATTTCAGATCCTATTCCGGGCAAAATGCCAAAGCTTAGAAAACCGCAAAGATTCAGTTTTTTGTTTCCCAAAAAAATATAAAATATTAATAATTAAATTCTTACAATCTCCGCACCTATAGCATTAAGCCTGCCATCGATATTCTGATAGCCGCGGTCGATTTGCTCAATATGATCTATGATACTGGTGCCATTGGCCGAAAGGGCTGCTATCAACAAAGCCACCCCAGCTCTGATATCCGGCGAACTCATCCTGATACCTCTCAGATTGTATTCTCGATTAATACCGATCACTGTAGCCCGGTGTGGGTCACAAAGAATGATCTGAGCACCCATATCGATCAGTTTATCAGTGAAAAACAACCGTGACTCAAACATTTTCTGGTGTATCAACACTGTTCCTTTTGCCTGAATAGCAGTAACGAGTACGATTGAAATCAAATCAGGTGTAAAACCAGGCCATGGAGCATCATAAATAGTTAAAATAGAGCCATCTATGAGCGTATTTATTTTATAATTGGTTTGTTCGGGAATAAAAATATCATCCCCTCTGAACTCCATCTCAATCCCCAATTTCTTAAAAGTATCGGGTATGATGCCAAGCTCTTTGATGTGACAATTTTTGATGGTTATCTCTGATTGAGTCATGGCAGCCAGGCCAATAAAACTACCGATTTCGATCATATCGGGCAACATGGTATGCTCACAGCCACCAAGCTCCTCTACTCCATCAATGGTCAAAAGATTGGACCCAACTCCCTGTATTTTGGCTCCCATGGCATTGAGCATTTTGCATAACTGCTGCAGATAGGGCTCACATGCGACATTATAGATAGTGGTTTGGCCTTTAGTCAATACGGCAGCCATCAGAACATTTGCGGTACCGGTTACCGAAATTTCTTCCATCCAGATGTAGGATCCTTTCATATTGGCACCGTTGATCTGGTAAAAACTATCTTCGGCATCATACGAAAACTCAGCACCCAGTTTCTGAAAACCCACAAAATGCGTATCAAGTGGCCTTCTACCAATTTTATCTCCACCAGGTTTGGGAGCAGTTCCCCTGCCAAAACGACCCAGCATAGGCCCCAATAACATCACCGACCCCCTCAGCTCTGAAGCCTTGGCTTTATATTCGGCAGATTCAAAATATTCATAATTGACTTCATCAGCCTTAAAACGATAAGTACCTTCTGCCAGTTTACTTCTTTTTACTCCCATATCCTCGAGCAGCTCCATGAGCTTGTTCACGTCTCTGATATTAGGGATATTGTGAATTATTACGGGCTCTTTGGTGAGCAAAACAGCACAAAGTATCTGCAAAGCTTCGTTTTTAGCACCCTGAGGTACCAGCTCACCTTTCAGTTTTCGTCCACCGTTAATTTTGAATGATGCCATAAAAAATCAAATAGGTCTTCTGCGATTGTTATTATTGTTATTACCTCCAAACCTGTTTTTAGGATTTCCGTTTCCGTTATTGTTCCTTGGGTTGAGGTTGTTTCTCATGTTATTATTGGGGCGTGGTTCGCGTCTTTCATTCCCACGCTCAGGCCGGTTTGGTATCGGCATATAATTTTGCCTCGCCCGGTTACCATCTTTTGGATTGGCCTCGTCTATGATTCCATTGGCAATCAGGTCGTCAATTTCGGGTTTGAGTTTTCCCCCTGAAAGATCCAAAATCTGCTGCAAACAGGTGGCGGTCTCGATGGTATCTTTATTCCAGTTTAAAAACAGTGACTTCATAAGTTTCACCAGATAACTCACAAATGTCTTTCTCTCCTCGAAAGTCTCAGCCAACATCGCTTTCAAAACGAGCAGCTCAAGGTTCCTCCCATAAAATTTATGCTTTAATTTGCTCTGATTATAAGGCACTTGCATAGGTTTCTTACCCAGAATCTCCTTGGGGGGTGGTGGATAAGGGCTATCTACATCGAGGTCAAAATTGGCCATGATATAGAGGTCATCCCAAAGTTTTTTGCTGTAATCAGCCCCATCACGCATCTGGGGATGAATCTGACGCATCAACTCAATCAAAATGTGAGCGTGCTTGGTTCTTTGTTCTTTTTCAGGTATTGACACCAGGTGCTCTACCAGTTTTTGCACATTGCTTCCGTATTCTTTCATTTATATGTCCTTATCAAAAAGGATTTATTTTTTGTAGCTATTTCTCGAAAAACTTAACGGTTATTTTATCAAAAAAATGAAGAAAATATTAATTCCAAACGTAGAATAAGTATTTGTATGACAAAAATAAATAAATATTGAGAATTTTTGCAAGAAATAGGGAATATCTTGTCTTTCTATGAAAAAAATGCCTTTTAAAACATTTAATTGCCAAAACTCAGTGTTTGGATTTAATTTAGAAAACCGTTTTAGAAAAGTTTACTGAAATTTATATCTTTTAACTAAATATATAGTTTTTGATTTCGTTGATTAATATATTTAAGCTTTTTTAATTCTTTTTCCTTTAATTTTTAACTTATTTACTATTATTTGCAAAAAAATAAAACCAATCAATTCACTATGAAAAAACTCATCTATTCCTGGGTGTTTTTGCTCACCCTGGCTTCAGTTTCCACAGCCCAGCAAATCAAATTGACCGACAAACTTCCGATGGATCCTGCGGTAAAAGTGGGTAAATTGCCCAATGGCCTGACTTATTACATCAGAAAAAATGTAGAACCGAAGAACCGGGCACAGTTGAGACTTGTCTTAAAGGCAGGTTCTATTCTTGAAAATGAAAACCAAAGAGGCCTTGCCCACTTCATGGAGCACATGAATTTTAATGGCACAAAGAATTTTCCCAAAAATGAACTGGTGAATTTCCTTGAAAAAAGTGGTATTCAATTCGGTGCTGACCTCAACGCATACACCAGCTTTGACGAAACCGTATATATGCTTCCGGTGCCATCTGATACGCTGGAAAAACTGGAGAAATATTTTATGGTACTCTCAGAATGGGCAACCAATGCAACCCTCGATCCTGCCGAAATCGACAAAGAACGTGGAGTTGTACTCGAAGAATCGAGGCTTAGAAAAGGGGCTCAGTCCAGAATACAGGAAAAACTGTATCCGGCATTGTTTCGTGGCTCCAGGTACGCCAGCCGCTTACCCATTGGCCTGGATTCCATCATACAACATGCACCTTATGCTTCAGTAAAAAGTTTCCACCAGGATTGGTATCGTCCTAATCTGGAGGCGGTGATTGCGGTGGGTGATTTTGACCCGGCACAAGTAGAGGCTATCATTAAAAAATATTTTGGGGCATTGAAAAACCCTGCCAAACCAAAAGCCAGAACAGAGTTTTCGGTTCCGCTTAAAGGAGGCACTGAGGCAGTGGTGATTACAGATAAAGAGCAGCCTTACAACATGGTGCAGCTTTATTATTTGCATCCCGAAAAGAAAGAAGTACTGGGCACAAACCGCCGGGAGGCTATTCTGACCTCACTTTTCAATAGCATGATCAGTCAACGTCTGAGGGAGTTGACACAAAAAGCCGACCCTCCGTTTCAGGTTGGGATGAGTAGTTATTCGGGGTTCATCGGTAAACTTGACGCTTTAAATGTCATTGCTCTTGCCAAAGGAGCCGATGTTGAAAAGGCTCTCAAGGCTGTTTTGGATGAAAACGAAAGGGCTGCGAAATTTGGATTTACCGCAGGTGAACTCGACAGAGCCAAACTAAGTTACAAGACCCGGATCGAAAAGCAGCTTAAAGAAAAAGACAAAACCGCCTCGGAGAATTTTGTTGAAGAACTGGTGAGCTGTTTCCTCAACGATGTGGTGATGACTGATGTCGAATTTGACAACAAGTTTGTGCAGCAATATCTTGACGGAATCAAAGTTGAAGAGATAAATGCTCTGGTGAAAAAATTAATCACCAAAGAAAATAGAGTTCTTGCCCTTATTGGCTCAGAAAACGACAAAGATAAACTACCCAAAGTAGATCAGCTTAAAAAATGGCTGGACAACACCGGCACCAATGTAACGGCCTATGTTGATGAAAAAGTAGCTGCTAGCCTGGTGGAAAAAATGCCTGTTCCCGGCAAAATCGTGGAAGAACACGTGATACCGGAAGTGGGTGTCACTGAATTAGTTTATGAGAATGGCATCAAGGTAAATTTAAAACCTACTGATTTCAAAAATGATGAAATTAAATTCAGAGGAGTGAGCTGGGGAGGTACCTCGCTTTACCCTAATCAGGACGTTGACAATGCTCAGTTTAGCTCAATGGTGGCTCAAAGCAGTGGAAATGGCAAACTAAAAGCTACCCAACTGGCCAAATACATGTCAGGAAAAGTGGCCAGCGTAAATGCCTCAGTTGGAGGAAACTCCGAGGTGATTTCGGGGCAATCTTCTGTAAAAGACTTTGAAACAGCTCTGCAGATGATTTACAATAAGTTTACCAACAATGTGTTGGATGCCGAAGCCACCAAAGGGGCGATTGGAAATCAGAAAGATTTTCTTGCCAATATGGAAAAAACCCCTACTCCTGAAAAAGCTTTCAGTGATACAGTTCAGGCGGTTATGGTAAATTATAACGTGAGGAGCTTGCCCATGACTGCTGCCAGAATTGAAAATGTGAACAGTGAAAAAGCAATGCAGATCTTTAAGGAGCGTTTTGCCAATGCCTCTGACTTTGAATTCACTTTTGTAGGAAACTTCGAAATTGAAAAAATCAAACCCCTGTTGGCAACTTATCTCGGCGGTATTCCCGGCACTAACCAAAAAGAGACTTTTGTAGATTTGGGAATCACTCCTCCGAAAGGAAAAATCACCAAAATTATCAGAAAAGGTACTGAAGACAAGGCTCGTGTAATGCTCGTTATGTCAGGAACTTATCTACCCAATGACCTTGAGGAACTCAGCATAAGTGCATTAGGCGATATTCTAAATATTAAGCTTACCGAAAAACTCCGTGAAGAAGAAGGTGGTGTATATTCACCATTTGCAATGGGAAGCACAGGAAGAGTACCGACTCCAAGATATACTTTCAGAATTGGGTACGGTTGCTCACCGGCAAATGCAGAAAAATTGATTGACATTACACTAAAAGAAATTGAAAAAATCAAAACCAATGGTCCGGAAAAAGTTGACCTTGAGAAATTCCTGGCCAAGAACAAACTTGACTATGAAACCAATCTCAAAAACAATGATTTCTGGTTGGGTTCATTGGTTGAGCGATACCAAAACATGGAAAAAGTTCAGTTGATTTTGGACGAAGGCAAACTTCTAGATCAATTAACTGTAAAGAGTCTCCAGGAAGTGGCCGCAAAATACCTCAGCGGTGAAGATCTTATCAAGTTTATTTTGTTACCAGAGGAGAAAAAATAAGCTCATTCTAAATGATGTTGAAAAACCGGAGCAATGATGAGCTCCGGTTTTTTTTACACTTTCGAAAATTTATTTCTGTATTCTATCGGAGTTAGACCAGTTATTCTTTTAAAAACATCTCTGAAAGCCTTGGTGTCAGAATATCCGACTTCGTACATTACCTCAGATACATTTTTTCTGGAAGATTCGAAGTTCCTTTTAGCTGCTTCTATTCTCACTCTTTGCAGATATTCCACCAGGGTGTTGCTGGTAGCATTTTTAAACCTTCTTTCAAAACTCCTTCGGCTCAAATTGGCTCTTTCGGCCAATTGATCCAGGGATAGTTTTTCGGTAAAATTAGTCTCCACAAAATTCTGAATTTTCAATATTTCAGGATCTTTGTGGCCTTTTTGACCGGTGAAAATGGTGAAAGCATTTTGACTGTTGCGGTCAATATCGATGGCAAAATATTTAGAAGCCAAAATAGCAACTGATCTGTCGGTATATTTTTCCAACAAATACAAAAGCAAATTCCAGATAGAGTTGGCCCCACCACTGGAATATAGCCTTCCTTCATCTGTAATTATTTTTCCTTCTACAATTTCAACATTGGGGAAAGTATTTTTAAATTCCTGATAATAAGCCCAATGAGTTGAACATTTTTTACCCTCGACCAAACCTGTGGAAGCCAAAAGAAAGGCTCCAACGCACAAACTGGCTACTTCTGCACCATTTTCATACATGTTTTTCACCCAGTTAATAGCCTCAAAATTAGCTTCTATGGCAGTATTCATATTCCCATAAAGAGCCGGAATAATTACCAAATCGGTTTGGGAAACTTCAGAAATGAGTCTGTCAATTTTCACTGAATACTCACCATCATTGGTACTAATTACATTTTCCAGTCCCACATACTCTACTTGGAAAGCCGGTTCATTTCCAGAAGCCATCAAAAACTGGTTGGCAGTTTTAAATAACCTATAAGCAGGTGAAATGGCTTCAATAGCAGCCATTTTAGGTACATATACAGAGATTCTCTTCATTATTTTTTTTACAAAAAACAAACTTAAAGCAAATATCTGTCATTTTCGCCCCCTCAAAAAGTATTTTTCTACCATATTTTTTAGCATTTTTTAATATCAAATTTGCAATCAAAAGTTTTTTATAATATTTACCTTAAAAAAATATGGAAAAGTCAGAAATATTTAAAGAAGTTACATTTGAAAAAGTTATTAATGCCTCTGCATTATCGGTTTATAATAAAATGATTGGGTCAGAAACCTATAAAATCTGGACTAAAGCTTTCAATCCAACTTCAGATTTTAAAGGAAGCTGGGAAAAAGGTTCCAAGATTCTTTTTGTGGGAATTTCAGAGGATGGCCAGGAAGGGGGAATGGTGAGTCAGATTGCTGAAAATATTCCGGGAAAATTTGTAAGTATAAAACACATCGGAATACTACAGGGTGGAGAGGAGATTACCTCAGGCCCCATGGTAGAAGGATGGGGAGATGCCCTCGAAAACTATTATTTTGAAGACCTGGAAGATGGCACCTCAAAACTATCTGTCAAAATGGATGTCAACCATGAATACCTGGATTACTTCAACGAAACCTGGCCAAAAGCACTGGAAATTCTGAAAGAAATCGCTGAAAATTAATATTTTTATTCTAAAAAAATGGAACAATCAGGTTATTACATCGATCTTAAAGAGCGTTTTGAGATTTGGGTAAAAAAAGCAAAATCATTCCCTGAGGGCGTTCTGGAAGCTCATCAGTATTTACATGGTTTGATTAGTCGCTCCGAAAACCGAAAATATTACGGCAAATCAAAAGGAAACAGCAACGGAGGGACTGACTATTGGGCTGGCATTTCGATTGAAAATGGAGACAACTTTAAAGAATTAGAAAAAGAAACCATCCTGGAAGGGAGGTATTATTGTAAAAACCTTACAGGCTACATGAAAAACCCTTCCATCATAGGAGAAGCATTTCAAGAAATGTTAAAACACCCGGAATTGGATCATGCCACCGGTTACTGTCTCGAAGATTACGTATCAGATGAGGAGGTAATTTGTATGGTAAAATTGAGAACAAATTAATTGAATATGACTGAAAAACCCTATCCATGCCTTTGGTTCAATCAAAATGCCAAAGAAGCCGCCGAGTACTATTGCTCCGTTTTTCCTGAATCAAAGATCCTTGAAGAAAACCCCATGGTGGTGATTTTTGAAATCAACGGAATGAAAACTATGGGTCTCAATGGTGGCCCCCATTTTAAATTCAATGAATCAGTCTCTTTAGTAATAAATTGTGACTCACAGGAAGAAATTGATTATTACTGGAACACCCTTACTTCCAATGGGGGCTCTGAAAGTCAGTGTGGCTGGTTAAAAGACAAATTTGGGTTTTCGTGGCAGATTGTTCCAAATAATTTGGGTAAGTTATTAAGTTCCGGGAAAAATGATGCCATGGAAAAATTGATGGCAATGAAAAAGATAATTATAGCTGATTTATTGTGACCCAAAAAAATGTGTTTGGAAATAAAATATCCAATGGAATTTCAAATCGAAATTTTCAAAACCAATATCTCTTCAAAGGTTCATTCAGAGAATATAATTTCCATATTAAACCAGCACTTTCCGGAAGCCGAATTTAATGTAGACTTGTGGGAGCCTGATAAAGTACTCCGAGCAAAATCTAAAAATATCAAAATAGGAGATATTGAAAAAATTGTGAAAATTCAGGGTTTCGAATGTATAATCATAGATTAAAAAAAGCCGGATTGACCGGCCTTTTTTAACATAAAAATTATTTCAATGCAGCAGAAACAGGTTTACCTGTCGAGCCATTAGGCTCTAGTATCTTCAATAATGCTGCTATAGTTGGAGCAATATCAGAAATATAGGTAGGACTGGTAGTCTCTCCTTTGTTGATACCCCATCCAAATAGCAAAAATGGAATATGGGTGTCATAAGCATACATGGTACCATGTGTAGTGCCTTTGGTATAACCTGTTAACCATGCAGGCTCAACGAGTACCATTATCTCGCCACTTCTTTTAGGATTATACAGATTATTGAGTTTAGTCCGGTAATATTCCGGGATAGCATTGTAGTTTCCGTCCTGAAGGTTGATTACATTATAAATTCCGGCCTCTTTGCTTAGTTCTGGTTTTAGAGCGAGCGTCACATCATCAACAGATATATTTTTCTGCTTCAGTAATGGCAAATTCATATAAAACTGATAATTGTCTCCGGAAATAATGTATTTTCCTTCGCCAAAACGAGTATTTAGGATTGCCTCAGCTTTTTTCTCCAGTTCTCCACCTAAAAACAAACCTGAAGGCACCTTGCTTTTGGTCAAAAATGCAGGAATTTCTGCCACACCATGGTCAGCTGAAAGAAAAACAGAGTAATTTCCCTTTCCAAGTTTTTGGTCAAGCTTATTGAGTATTTCTTCAATATTTTTATCAAATCTCAAATATACATCCTCTATTTCTTTTGATTGAGGTCCCATTGCATGACCGGTATAGTCAGGCGTTGAAAAACTTACAGTAAGAAAATCAGTATAGGCTCCCTGACCAAGGTTTTCGGCATCAAGGGCGGCCAAAGCAAACTCTTTGGTAAGTTCATTTCCGAAAGGTGTTTGTGCCAAACTTCCCATAGTGACTTTATGAGGAAACACAGCCTTGGTTTCACCCGAAATAGTTGCTTCATAAGGTTGGTCGTCGGCTTCTGTTTCGGTGTAGGTTTCAATTGGGTACAGTGTATTCCAGGTTTGGGCTACATAGCTCTGGGGTAGCTTTTTCATATTAAAATTTTTAACCCAGACAGGTAGTTCATTGGTATAATAACTACTGGTGATCCAGTTGCCGGAGCCGGCATCATACCAATAGGCAGAACCTGTATGACCGGCTGGTAAAATGGCCCCGCGATCTTTAAATGCTATTCCAATTACTTTAGATTTAAACTGTGAGGCTATTCTAAGTTGATCGGTAATAGAGGTCACGTTCATGTTACGAGGTGACATTTTCCCTGCGGTAGCACTGCCTTCGCCCACCACATTTACTGTTGAGTCTGAAACAACATAGATGGTTTTTCCAATAGTTTTATCATACCATTCATTTCCCACGATACCGCTAATTGCAGGCACAGAACCATTGAAAATGTGGGCATGGCCTGGTCCGGTTACTGTAGATGCATAGTGATAGTGATGGTTGCGGCAGTTATAACCCTGCGTCATGAGCCTTTTCAAGCCACCTGCTTTGTATTTGTCATAAAATCTGTACAGATAATCATATCTCATCTGATCTACCACAATACCTACCACCAGTTTGGGCTTATTTGGAGCCGGTTGCTGAGCAAGTACATTAAAACCTATTAAAAATAATAATGATGAAAGCGTAATTCTCATGTATAATCTTTTTTTTTTACAAATGTAATTTAATAATGCATTCAAAACACCTATATAAGGTTACATAAAAGTACAAATAGATTTATTTCACAAAAAAATAATACATGCTTAAGTTAAATCGTCTTTTAAGCTCAATTTTTACCTTTTTAACCATAATAATATAGTAAATTGCATGCTGATTTTTTTAAAAAACTCCGATGTTTTCGCATTTAACCAAAGATTTTTTAGGTAATAAACAAAGCTACTCTATTGGGATCATTTTCATATCAGTTGGATTATTGATTGGAAGCTGGGCCACATTTATACCTTTTGTAAAAGCAAAATTTGACCTTGACGATGCTCAACTGGGTCTTTTGCTATTGAGTTTACCCTTTGGAGCATTAAGTATGAATTCTCTCGGAGCCTCTTTGGTACGAAAAATCGGGATGAGAAAGACTACCCTTATGGGACTGTCCGCCATGCTGGTTTCGTTTTCAATTTTGCTTTGGTCGCCGGTAATACCTATGCTATCGGTGATGTTGTTTTTAGGAGGAAGCTCCCTGTCTGTTACCAATGTGGGCATGAATACTTGTGTAAATGCCATAGAGCATCAGCAAAAAGTAAAAATCATGAGTACCAATCATGGAATGTTCAGTATCGGGCTGATGATGGGATCAATTTTATCTAGTTTTTTTGGGGCTTTAGAAATTCAACCCGGAGTTTTCATGGTATTCTTAACCGTTATCCTGTTATTTTCAATGTTTTTTGCAAGAACTAATATTAATAAAATTGAAGATGAAAAAATAGAATCTGAAGGCCCAAAAAGTAAATTTACCTTACCAAAAGGCAGTTTTCTTTTAATGATTTTGATTAGTATTTGCATCAATGTGACCGAAGGCACCATGGCCGACTGGAGTGCAGTGTATATGCGGGACATCGTAAAAACCAGCACTTATTTTGAAGGCTGGGGACTTGCAGGATACTCACTATTTATGGCATTGGGAAGATTTTTGGGAGACAAAATCATTCCAATGTATGGAGCCAATAAAGTGCTAAAATACGGGGGCCTTCTTAGTATTTTGGGATTGACCATCGCCATTTTCTTACCTTTTACATTTTCCACCATCGCCGGATTTGCCCTGGTGGGTGCGGGTGTAAGTTGCGGAGCACCAATTCTTTACGCCAGTGCCGCACGTGCTCCAGGTATGGCTAAGGGTTCAGGCCTGGCTATGCTCAATACCTTTGCTATGGGAGGCTTTCTTTTTGGACCCGTTTTAATCGGGTTTATCAGCAAAACATTTTCATTACCCTTTGCATTGGGTGTGGTAGGCTTTCTAGGTATAGCCTGGGTGTTCAACGCACGACGTGTCAAACTTTTTTAATGCAAAACGGTATAGGCCTTTTCGTATCCGGCCTTAATTACACTTTTAATATCATCAATCGTAAATTCAGTGAGCTTAACTGAAACCGTCTCATCAGGTCTGATAATAGTCAATTTTACTTTTTTATTAATCGAAAAACCTGCAATCGACATCAGGTTTTCATTGTAATGCTCGGCCCATTCCAGGTCATTGTTTTCAAATTGATTGACCGATATATCTTTAATTCTGTCAATTAAAGAAAGCAGATTCCGGTAGTTTATTGGCTCCATGTCTCGTTTTTTGGGATGAGTGGCTATGGCGAAAATTTCAGTGGCTCCATCCTCAATGGCTTTTTTTACAGGTACCACTTCCCGAAGTCCACCGTCCAAAAAAGCATTTTTGTAATCGCCGCCAATCTGAATAGCCGGCATAATAATGGGCAAAGAGCTACTGGCCCTGAGATAATCCAGAAAATGCTGCTCGAGTGGATCTGCGTAGTGCATTTCTCCTGAATTGATGTTGACTGCTCCTACCTTCAAAGCAATAGGGCTTCTTCGGAGGGTGGTCAGGTCGATATATTTTTTGAGTTTCTCATGTAAGGGGTTGGTATCGAGTAAGCCATCAAACCTACTCATAAGGGTGTCAATGCCCAGCGACCATTTGGATTTAAGAATTCCGATGTCGGAGGGTTTAGTAATGTTTTCAAGCCAGAATCTCAGCAGTTTTTTATTGACCAAATCCCAATCCACAAATTTATTTGCTGCAAACTGATGACCGGCTTCATTGACCATGAAGGATGCATTGAGTGCCCCAGCAGAAATACCATAAATCATTTCGGGTTTAAACCCTGTTTCTAAAACCGCTTGAATAGCACCCACTTGCCAGGCACCTTTTAATGAGCCTCCGCCCAAAACTAAAGCCTTCATGAAGTCTTTTTCTTCAAAAATAAGCTGTAATCGGGAATCTAAAAATTATTTTTTGATATAACCAATATTGAAATGAAAGGCATCAACCATGAGGTCAAATAGTTTTGGAGAGCTAACTGGCCCGAGTGTTTGGACAGAATAAGACTTTATGCCCTTTTCAAAACGTACATCAAAGAAAAAGGAGTTGAATTCAAAGCCAAAGCCGACATTGAAATTCATGATGGGTCTGTTGAAAAATTTATGATTCAGAGATTCAACATTTTTAAAATCTTTAAGGGCATTTTTCATGTCCGAATTCATAGCAAACGGGAAATTAAACGTTGGTCCCAAAAACACTCTGCTGGTTTTTGACCTCACTCCTATCAATGTTGGAATATCAATGGAAGATACACCACCTTTTACTCGTTTGTTAAGGCTTCCATCTTTATTTAAAATATCAAAAATTCCGGATTTTAATGAATAAGTAAGCTCTGGCTGAAACATGAATGAACCGCGAACCATTCGCATAAAAACCCCGGCATTGTATCCCGTATTATATGTTTCATTGTTGATAAAAGCGTTTTTTACGATTTTACCCTGCTCATCAATTACAGGGTTTCCTGAGGTACTTAAGCGGTCAATGGTGTTTTCATTAATAAAAAATCTGCCCTGGCTTATTCCAAATCTTAAGCCTGACTGATATCGCCAATAGTCTCTTCGGTATTCCTCAGCATAACTGAGCGTATCGTATTTTAATTTTATGATTTCTAGATTCCCGGAAGTATCTTTTCCGGCAATAGTGCTGTCGGATGCCACGATTTGAGCAAATCCGCCAAATGAGATTATAAAAAACAGAAAAAACCAAAATATTTTTTTGTGCATAATCATCCCTTATTAACCGAAAATACATGCAAAAATTGAGCCAAAGGATACATTTCAGATAACCATTATGGTGATTCGGGAAACACAAACCGGCTTATCATTACTATCAACGATTTTTATCTCCCAAATATGCGTTTTTTTACCCAAATGGACGGGTTTTACAATTCCAAATACCCAGCCTTCCGAAATAGGCCTGATATGGTTTGCATTGATTTCCAGTCCTACAGCCTTTTGTTTTTCAGGATTTTCGAGACATAAAAATGATGCCACACTTCCCAGGGTCTCAGCAAAAACTACCGAAGCACCTCCATGTAGAATCCCGAATGGTTGCCGGGTTTTATCTGTAACAGGCATTTTACCCCTTAAAAAACCATCTCCGATTTCAGTAAATTCTATCCCAAGAAAACCGGCCATATTATTAACGCCGAAATCATTGAGATTTTGTAAACTTATAGATTTATTAAACATCAAATGTCCTTATTTTTGTCAAAAATAATCAAAGCAGGTGGTATTTAAAAAGGAGATTTATCTGATCAGACACGGAGAAACAGAATATAACAAAAGAGGAATAGTACAAGGAAGTGGAATAGATGCCGACCTCAATGAAACAGGCCTCCTGCAAGCTGATGCTTTTTATCAAAAATACAAATCAGTACCCTTTCAGAAAGTATATACATCGGCATTAGTCCGAACCCACCAAACTGTAAAATCATTTCTGGACGCAGATTTACCCCATGAAATTATTCCCGAATTAAATGAAATTAGTTGGGGTATAAAAGAAGGCATAGAGCCGACCGACGAAGACAATGATTATTATGCATATATTTTAAAAAAATGGCAGGATGGAGAAACACACCTTCCTGTCGAAGGTGGTGAAAGCCCCGAAGAAGTGGTAAAAAGATTAACAATTGGGCTTGAAAAAATATTAAAAAACGATGATGAAAGTCTGATTTTGGTGGCTATGCATGGTCGTGCGATGAGAATTCTGCTGACCATGATTTCTAAAAAACCTTTGTCTGAAATGGACACTTTTCCTCACCAAAATACCTGTTTATACAAGTTGGTTTATGATTATGAAACCAAAAATTTTGAAATAGAAATTTCAAACGATACCAGTCATTTTGAGTTTTTAGGAAAAACAGCTGACGAGGAATTGAATCTTTCCGCAAATTTTTGATTTTATTATTTTAGCGAAAAAAGACCTTTCAGTGTAGAATATCTCCGATAATCAATAAAATTGTGGGTCAAAAAACTAATTTAGTAATTTTGATAAAACAATTTTTATGAATTTCAAACAGTCATATTGGGTATTTCAGGTAATCGGATGGACATTTTACATTCTGGCTACCGAGCTATCCAATTACCTGGTTTTGTTTTCATTTAGTTATGAGGAAGTCGAAAACCTCATGTTCAACGCTACTATCAACATTTTACTGGGTATTTCTCTGACGCATTTTTTCAGGGTATTTTTCAAAACCTACAACTGGGTGAAGCTCTCATTGCCGAGTCTGGGGGTCAGGAGCCTGATTGGGATTTTATTGATGACTGCCCTCATGGCAGCTGTAAATATTTCATTGGACGAAAACATCCTTGACTTCTCAAACTCCAACTGGATTTTATTGGATATCACCTATTTTATCAACCTCAGCAAGCCTATTATCATCTGGGTTTTGATTTATATTTTTTATGCTTATACTACCGAAAGACGTAATGATGCGATAGAAAGAATAAAAATGCAGGCCTCCATCCAAGCCTCTGAAGCTAAGATTTTAAGGGCACAGATCAACCCTCATTTCATGTTTAATGCTCTAAATTCTATCAGGGCATTAATTTTGGAGGATCCCAAAAAAGCCCAGAAAGGCATCACGCAGTTATCAAATATTCTCCGGAGTTCGTTAGTGGCCGATAGAAAAACCACCATTTCACTCAAAGAAGAACTTAAAACCATAGAAGACTATCTGGCACTTGAAAAAGTAAGATATGAGGAAAGACTGCAGATTGCATGGAATATCGACCCAGATACACTCAATGTGGAAGTACCACCTATGATGCTGCAGACTTTGGTCGAAAATGCTATTAAACACGGCGTTCAAAAAGCTGCCAAATGGGGATTTGTTGAAATAAATACTTCTAAAACAAATGAATATCTGGAAATAAAAATCAGAAATACAGGGGTTTTGGAAAGAAACAATAATCCCAGAGTGGATGGTGGTTTTGGATTGCCCAATACCGAAAAACGGCTTAATATTTTATATGGACCCAATGCCCGTTTTGAGATTTTTCAGGAAGATAGCCAGACTGTATGTGCTGTCATAAAAATTCCGTTAGTTAGTTAACATTTTGATATTTAATATATTACAATATGAAAACGATAATCATAGACGACGAAAGACTTGCCCGCAACGAATTGAAAAGATTGCTGGAAGATTTCCCGAAAATACAAGTGGTAGCCGAAGCAGCCAATGCCGATGAAGCCATTGAATTGATAGATGAACATCAGCCCGACTTGCTCTTTCTGGACATTCAGATGCCAGGTAAAAATGGCTTTGAATTACTCGAAATCATAGAGGATCGTGTCCCTGAAGTAATTTTCACGACTGCATATGATGAATACGCCCTGAAGGCTTTTGAATATAATGCCCTGGACTATTTGATGAAACCCATCGATAGCGGCAGGTTGGCAGAAGCCATCGCGAAAGTGGAAGAAGAGTTAAAACGCACCTCCCAGTTAAATTCGGATCCTGGACGAACTTACCTTACCGAAAGTGATCAGGTTTTTGTAAAAGATGGCGAAAAATGCTGGTTTGTAAAGCTGGGCAAAGTCAGGCTTTTTGAATCCATGGGCAACTATGTGAGGCTGCACTTTGAAGACCAGAAACCTATGATTTTGAAGTCATTAAACAGCCTTGAAGAAAGACTTGACCCAAAAAGTTTTTTCAGAGCCAACAGAAAGCATATCATTAATCTGCAATGGGTAGAAAAAATCGAGCCATGGTTTTCGGGCGGCTTATTGGTGACCATCAAAAATGGTGAAAAGACCACCCCATTGGAAAAAATCGAGATTTCCCGTCGTCAGGCTATCAAATTCAAAGATTTGATGAGTTTGTGATGAAAATCCTGATCGCTCCTGATTCTTTCAAGGGTTCGCTTCGGACTGGAAAAGTAGCGGAAGCCATTTCGAAGGGAATTTTAAGTAAAAATCCTGAAGCGATAATAGAAAAAGTACCTTTGGCTGATGGTGGAGAAGGCACTTTGGAAGCTATTTTGAACAGCAATTCAGAAGATTTACAGATTATTTCAGGAAAATATTCAGGGCCTTTGTCTGTTCAGACTGAGGCCTTTTTTTTATTCCATCAAAAAGAAAAAACCGCATTCATCGAAATGGCTCAAACTGCCGGTTTGGAGTTGTTAAAGCCAGAAGAAAGAAACCCACTCATCGCCTCTACCAAAGGTGTGGGTCAACAAATAAAGCAATCCATAGAAATCGGTGCCAAAAAAATCATACTTTTTGTGGGCGGATCGGCCACTAATGATGCAGGGATAGGCATGGGAGCTGAATTAGGATGGACTTTCAGGGATGAATTTGAGGAATTAGTAGAGCCTTTTGCCAAAAATCTTCAAAAAATTAAATACATAAACCCTCCAAAGGTAAACCTTTTAGAAGGAATAGAAGTAAAAATAGCCACCGACGTCACCAATCCCTTTTATGGTGAAAAAGGGGCAGCCAAAGTTTTTGGAAAACAAAAAGGGGCATTTTCGAATGAAATAGAATTGCTGGATGATGGACTAAAAAACTTTGCCGAAATCGTAGAAATAGAATTTGGTTTTGACCTCCAAAATATCCCCGGAAGCGGTGCAGCGGGTGGATTGGCTGGTGGCGGGATTGTTTTTTTGAATGGAAAAATTGTTTCGGGTACCGAATTGATTTTCAACTATTGTAATCTGGAAGAAAAAATCAAAAATGCCGATTGGGTCATTTCAGGAGAAGGAAAAATCGATAGCCAAACTTTTGAGGGAAAGCTGGTTTCGGCAGTTTTGAATCTTTGTAAAAAGCACAACAAAAAAGTGATTTTAGTGGCGGGAAAGGCTGATCTCAATCTTTCAGAATTAAAAAATGAGGATATCGTGCATTTGTACCAATTAACTGAAAATCATACCCCGGAATATGCCATCCAAAATGCGGGGGAATTATTGGAAGTAATTGGAGAAAAAATTGCAAAACTGTTTTAACTTTTTTCGCTTAAGTCCTATAAATTTTCCCTAATTTCGCCCTTGAAAAATACGATACCTATGCAAGAATATCTTTGGGGTGTTGACCTGGGCGGCACCAAAATAGAAGGAATACTCATCGACAAAAATTCAAACGAAATCCTGATCAGAAAAAGAATAGCCACTGAGGCCGCTCAGGGCTACCAGCATATTCTGGAAAGAATAAAAATCCTGATTGACCTACTCGCTGAAGAAACCGGCATTAAACCGACAGCCGTGGGCTTCAGTACACCGGGCACATTGGATCCGGGTCTGCAATTGATGAAAAATTGCAACACCGTGTGCATGAACGGCCAACCGATGAAGAAAGATTTGGAAAATCTGCTCGGAATAAGAATCGAAATGGCCAATGATGCCAATTGTTTCGCATTGGCAGAAGCCACCATGGGAGCTGCAAAAGACAAAAATGCCGAAGTCGTGTTTGGGGTAATCATGGGTACTGGCGTAGGAGGAGGAGTGGTAGTACATGGTAAAGTGATTAACGGTAAGCATGGTATCGGTGGAGAATGGGGCCACAATGTACTGGATGTTGATGGCGAAGATTGCTATTGTGGCAAAAAAGGGTGCAATGAAAAAGTATTTGCCGGGCCGGCACTGGAAAAATATTATCAGAAAATTTCAGGTGCCAAAAAAAGTTTGAAAGACATAAATAATGACCATTTAGCTGGAACGGATGTCTTTGCCAGTCAAACCATTGATCATCTTTTGACTTCATTTGCGAGGGCTATCAGCTCAATAATCAATGTGCTTGACCCTGAAGTTATAGTTTTGGGCGGAGGTGTGAGTAACATTGACCTGCTTTATACCGAAGGCGTAAAACGTATAGAAAACTATATTTTCAATAACCGAAAAGTGGAAACCGAATTCCTAAAACCTCTTCTTGGAGATAGTGCCGGAGTTTTTGGAGCAGCGGAGCTGGTTAGGAATTAATGTGTTAATGTGTTAATGTGTTAATGTGTTAATGTGTTAATGGATAGCCGTTTTATCTATAAAAAGTTCATTAAAGCCAAGAATCGTTAATCGTAAATCGTAAATCAAATCAATCGTAAATCAAATTAATCGTAAATCGTAAATCAAAATATGTCAACCTGGTATCTCGCAAAAATCAAATTTATTCAACAAGACGAAAAAGGAAACCAACGTCCAATCACGCAACAATATCTTTTTGATGCAGTATCCTATACTGATGCAGAAGCCAGAGCGTATGACTATTGTGCTCAGGATTTGCCTGAATTTCAGTTGGTGGGTCTCACCAAAATGAAATTTAACGAGGTTTTTATGGTGGACAACAACGCCGAACTTTGGTTCAAAGCCCGTGCTCAATACATAGTATTTGACGAAAAAAGCCAGAAAGAGAAAAAAGTACCTTTCAATTTTCTGCTCAATGCCCACGATATCAAAGAAGTATATGGTCTTTTGGTTGAAAAACTAGGCTCTGTGCAAGATTACATCATTTCTGACATCAACGTCACGAAAATTCTGGATGTGATTCCTTATGAAGAAAAAGAAATTGAGGACAAACCGCTGCCTCCTAATCTGAAGCCTTTGAGTGAAGTAATTGCCAATATGGAATCTGAGGTTCCGCCGGCAGAATAATATTTAAAAATAGTATTGGGGAAGTTTAAATTGAGTCTTCCTCAATATTTTTTAATTCAACTCCAAGATAAATTTCTTCCAACGAGATTTCTGCCTCTATGGATTTTAATAGTAAAATATCCCCTGAATTCTTATATAACCTATATTGCCAAAAATCTGAATCAAAGCTTTTAAAATAAACCTCTACCTGCATTTTTTCCTGAGAGACCATCACATATTCCTGAAAGGATTCAATACTTTGATAAGCCTGAAATTTTTTCTCCCTGTCATATAGTGCAGTACTCTCTGACAACACTTCCACAATCAAAACAGGATTTTTTATCCCATGAGGCATAGATCCGAAAGTTTCTGTTTTTCCACATACCACACTCACATCGGCATAAACAAACTTCCTTTCTGAAACCGCAATTTTGGCGTCACTATTAAAGACTTTGCAATTCTTTTTCTCGTTTTTTAAAACTTCTCTAAGACTTCCACCAATATTATTTGACAACAAGCTATGTTCTATAGTTCCACCGGCCATCATGAAGATTTCTCCATCATGATACTCATATTTTTCAAGTGAATTCTCCTCTATCTTGAGATATTCCTCAATCGAATAATATTGCTTTGGTGCCGGATCGCCCATATTTTTTCGTTATTCTTTTACAAATATAATAAATTTACTAAATTACAGTCATTGCTTACTCCTAATAAGTAAGGTCAATTACATTTTCAAAAAAGATAATAAATGAACACCTCAGAATTTGAATCCCTCTGTCTTTCATTGCCGGAAGCTGAAAAAGGGCCGCATTTTGAAAATGTAGCTTTCAAAGTCAAAGGCAAAATATTTGCAACCCTTAATGCAAAAGAATGTCGGGCTACACTCAAATTCAAACCTGAAGAACAAGAGATATATCTGAAAATTAATCCTGAGGCTATATTCCCGGTTCCCAACAAATGGGGAAAACACGGCTGGACTCATTTGCTTTATACAAATGTTTCAAAAGAAATTACACTCGAACTACTCAAAGTCGCTTATGTGAGCGTGGCACCGACAAAACTCGGTCAACTGATAGAATTTGAATAAATTTTTTTCTATAAAATGAAAAGATAAATTTGATTTAAGACTTTCATCATTTTCTCAGTCCACCAAAAACCATAACTTTGAACTTATACTTTAACACCTTATAAAATTCATGAAAAAATTATTCTTTTTCTCTTCATTCGTATGGATAGTGGCCACCAACTGGGCGGCAGCACAAACCATCACTTCGCCTGACAGTAAACTGTCATTAAGCTTTTCAGTAAAAAATTCTGAGGCATTTTATAACCTTAAATATCAGAATAAAGTGGTGGTAACCGATTCAAAATTAGGCCTTAGGCTCCTCAATAGTCCCGATTTGAACAAAGGTTTTAGCATCAAAGACACCAAAACATCTACTTTCAAGGAAACCTGGAAGCCAGTCTGGGGAGAAAAAAAAGAATATCTCAATCATTACAATGAACTGGCAATAACCCTTAGCCAACAACCCGAAAACCGTGAAATTGTGGTTCGCTTCCGTTTGTTCAATGACGGTCTGGGTTTCAGATATGAATTTCCACAGCAACCTACCCTCAACTACTTCGTAATCAAAGAAGAAGACACAGAATTTGCTCTGTCAAAAGACCTCAAAGCCTGGTGGATAGCTGCCGATTATGATACAGAAGAGTACAAATACACTGAGTCAAAACTGAGTCAGATTCCTGAATTGTTCAAAGGTAGTTATGACGGAAATGCCTCACAAACTATAGTCGATAACGCAGTACAGTCACCATTAATGCTCAAAAATATTGAAGATAACCTCTATATCAATGTTCACGAGGCTGCTCTTATTGGCTATTCAGCCATGAACCTGGAGATTGACTATAGCAACTTTACGCTCAAAACCCACCTCACACCAGACGCTCAGGGAGCTAAAGGATACATTCAGACTCCCTTTAATACGCCATGGAGAACGCTGGTCGTAAGCCCAAATGCCGAGGGAGTGCTGGATTCAAAACTAATTCTAAACCTCAATGAGCCCTGTAAAATAGCCGATACCAAATGGATAAAACCCACCAAGTACATGGGCGTATGGTTTGAAATGTTTCTTCCGGGAAAAAGTACCTGGTCATATACCGACCTTGATAATGTAAGACTAGGCGTAACTGACTTCAAAAAAATGAAACCTAATGGTCGTCATGGAGCCAACAATGCCAACGTCAAAAAATACCTTGATTTTGCATCAAAGCACGGTTTCGATGCCATTTTGGTAGAAGGCTGGAACGAAGGCTGGGAAGATTGGTTTGGCAAATCAAAAGAAGAAGTATTTGATTTCGTAACTCCATATCCCGATTTCGATGTCAAAATGCTCAATGAATATGCCCGGCAAAAAGGTATGAAAATCATCATGCACCACGAAACCTCTGGTGCCGCCACCAATTACGAACGCCGCATGGACGACGCTTTCGCCTTCATGCACAAATATGGCTACAACGCCATCAAGTCGGGTTATGTGGGCAATATCATCCCTCGGGGTGAGCACCATTACAGCCAATGGATGGTGGAGCATTATCAGAGAGTCATCGAAAAAACCGCCGCCAATAAAATCATGATTGATTCCCACGAGTCGGTGCATTTGACCGGCTTACACCGTACATGGCCCAATTTTATCGCAGCCGAGGCAGCTCGTGGTACCGAATACGAGACATTTGGCGGGCTCAATCCCGACCACACCACCATCCTTCCGTTTACAAGATTGATGGGTGGCCCGATGGACTATACTCCGGGAGTATTCCAGACCAAACTCAATTATTACGACCCAAATGTGACCCGTCAGGTAAGTACCACATTGGCTAAACAGCTGGCATTTTATGTGACCATGTACAGTCCGTTGCAGATGGCTTGCGACCTGCCCGAAAACTACGCCCGCTTCATGGATGCGTTCCAGTTTATCAAAGATGTAGCCATTGATTGGGACGACAGCAAAATACTCGCAGCCGAACCCGGTGACTATATCCATATTGCCCGTAAAGCCAAAGGAAAGGACGAGTGGTACGTTGGTGGCATCACCGACGAAAGCAAACGCAGCTATACTGTCGATTTCTCATTCCTTGACAAAGGAAAAACTTATGAAGCCACTATTTACGAAGATGCCAAAGACGCCGATTACATCGACAATCCAATGGCCTATCATATTTATAAACAGAAAGTTACGAAAGACAGTAAGGTTAGTATCCAGTTGGCACGCAGCGGCGGTTACGCCATCAGTGTGAAGCCGGTAAAAATTGCCACAAAAAATAAATAGGAATTCAAAAAATATGTAATTTCGGGATTCCAAACCTGAAATTACCTGCGATAGTAGCTCAGTTGGTAGAGCGTCCGCTTCCCAAGCCGAAGGTCGCGAGTTCGAATCTCGTCTATCGCTCAACAAAAATATCTATTTTCATTTGGGCGTGCCCACCACGCTCTGGCGTGGCGGTCGGGCTCTATGTTACAAGTCCGACTCCCGCACAATCCTACCGCACTGCGGGCTTTTCACTTCGATCCCTCACGCATGAAGGTTGTATATTTGTTTTTTCAAATATTTAATTTGGGTTAATTAGAGAGGGGAAAATATTTCTATGCTTGTTAAATATCAACTTGAAAAAAAATTTAAAACCAATGAAAGAAAAAAATCTTTTCATAATTGCTGGATGCAATGGTGCCGGAAAAACCACGGCATCCTTTTCTATTTTACCTGAAATCTTACAATGTAAAGAATTTGTAAATGCGGATGAGATTGCAAAAGGACTTTCACCATTTCAACCTGAGAACGTTGCAATTGAGGCAGGTAAAATAATGCTGGAAAGAATAAATGAATTATTTTATCAAAACATAAGTTTTGCTTTTGAGACCACACTTTCATCCAAAATCTACAAAAACAAAATTCTTGAAGCACTTAAAAATGGTTATAGTATAACTTTAATATTTTTCTGGTTAAACTCAATAGAATTAGCAAAACAGCGTGTGAAAACCAGAGTCAAGGAGGGGGGACATAATATACCTGAGGCTACAATAGAAAGAAGATATATTAATGGGTTAAAGAATCTTTTTAATATTTATTTACCTATTATTGAAAGAGTTCTTATTTTTGACAATTCTTACGGAAATAGTGAATTGATTGCCAAAAAGACTACAGGAGAACTTCAGATTATCAATCAAGAAAAGTTTGAAATACTAAAAAAATGTTATGAAAAATTCTGAAAGCCAAGACAAGTTTATTGAAAAAATCACCAAAGGTTTAGAAAAATCCTATCAGGATTTATTAGTATATAAGCGTCAGAAAAAATCTGTCATTGTCGTCGCTGATGGTGCTAAAATTGTCAAAATAAAACCCTAAAACTTCCTCAATCCTTTCAAATACGCAGTTCCACCCAAAGCCCTCATTTGGCGAGTGATTTTAGGTACTCTTCGGCTTACATAGGGCCCCGGATTGGTAACCGACCATTTTCTGGGACTTGGCAGTATAGCCGCCAGTTTTGCAGCATCACTTCTGGTCAAATTCAGTGCAGGTTTCCCAAAATATTTCTGAGCAGCAGCTTCGGCACCAAAAGTATTTTTGCCCATTTCAGCTACATTAATATATACTTCCAGGATCCTCTCTTTACCCCAAACCACCTCAATCAGAAATGTAAAATAAACTTCAAGCACTTTTCTGACATAACTTCTCCCCTGCCACAAAAAGACATTCTTTGCCGTTTGCTGCGAAATCGTACTGGCTCCCCGCACTTTTTTACCTTTAAGGTTATTCTTAAAGGCATTTTGCATTGAGTTAAAATCAAATCCAAAATGATTAGGAAAAAGCTGATCTTCTGCAGCAACCACTGCCAAAGGCATCTCTTTACTAATTTCTGAGTAAGACCTCCAGCTATAATTAATCTCTGAATCTTCTCCATTCCCGATTGAAGCCATTTTTTGATCCAGCATAGTCCAGGTAAATGGAATTGGCACAAACTTAAAAACCACCACACTTCCAATCGAAACTATCAGAAAATATTTTATCGCTTTGAAAACAAAACTTCTTAGTTTTGCTCCCAATGAGGTTTTCTTTCGGGCCGTTGCAATTGGTTTTCGTTTTGAGTTCGCCATTGTTTTTCTAAAAATTTCACAAAAATATGCATTTAGATTTATCAGGTAAAAAAATAATTGTGACAGGTGCCAATAGCGGTATTGGATTTGCCATTTCTGAAAGTCTTTTGAAATCAGGAGCATCCGTTGCATTGCATCATAATTCGGGCAAAAAAGGTATCGAACTGCTGCTTAAAAAATATAAAAATGCCACTGCTTTTCAGGCAGACCTGAGCGAAACAGAAAATTGCATTTCATTTTTTGAAAAAATAGAAAACCAATTCGGAAAAATAGATATGTTGGTACAAAATGCCGGAATATTTGAAGAACACCCAACCCAAACAAGCAATGAAAAATGGCTCGAAACCTGGCAAAAAACCATAAAAATCAACTTGGATGCGGTGGGAATTCTTACCAAATTAGCCTTAGAACATTTTAAGAAAAATAAAGAAGGAAGGATAGTTTACATTGCTTCCAGAGCAGCATTCCGGGGTGAAACCGAAGAAAACCTGGCTTATGCAGCATCAAAAGGGGGAGTGGTTTCTTTGGCACGTACGGTTGCTCGTTCGTTTGGAAAATATGGTATCACTTCATTTATTTTGGCACCCGGTTTCACAAAAACTCCTATGGCAGAGGAGTATATATTAAACCATGGAATAGAAAGCCTGATTAACGAATCTTCAATAAAAAAACTCACACACCCTGAAGATATTTCCCCCATTGTAAACCTGATTGCAGCAGGATTGATGGATCACGCCACCGGAAGTACCATTGATTTTAATGCAGGAAGCTACATTCATTAAGCTTTTTTATTTTTGAAATAATCGGGAATCAAATCTGAAATCTTTTACTGAACTTATTTTCACCTGATTAATATCTTTATTTTGGGGATTAATCAAATAATTAAAGTCGCCTTCCACTACAGCTGAAGGTACTTTTAAAATTAAAAACTCTGATCTTTTTACCCATTCTTCGCCGATTTTTTTTGTTTCCATTATTTCAGGATAAGCATTCCAGTTTTCAGGCAAACTTTCTTTTGATACCTCAAGAATCTTGTCTTCAGGAATCTCAATTTCAACTATTTTATAGTCTTTCGGGATTAATCCCACAGGAATATGTACAGCCACTTCAGCCATACACAATGCCCTCGAATCAGAAGTATAAACCACAGCTACGCCTTTAGGATTCCATCTCCCGCCGGTAATTTCTGCTCCTTTACCTGATAAATCTCTTGAAAATTCCGCCTTCGATAATCTAAAAACTTTCATGCAAAAACCCCATAACTGATACGTGTAAGCTCATTGGATAAAATTTCAATTCCATAAGAAGAATTAAAAAGACTTTTGGGGATAAGGCCACCTAAAGCAATATTTTTAGTATTTAGCCAAATATCTAAATTTTCCTTTTCTCCAAAAGTTTCAAGACCTTTTTTATATAAATTATGTATTTGGATTATGCGTTCTGAAAGTGGTTCATCAAAACGCTTATTGTCAACTTTATAACGAAGCAGCGTACGTTCTGATACATGCAGAAAACCAGCCCATTCCGTGATTGAAAAAGGATGAGTATTGAGAACACTCTCAAAATCTTCATAGGTTACTCCCTCATGAATTTTGCTTAAGATTACAAAAGGATCATTATCAAACCTGGCCAACCTCTGATAAGGTACCAAAACGTCATTTACTATGCTTTCCATATAAATTCAATTTACAACACAAAATTAATTCATTTGTCTGAAAATACAAGACATTTGTCATTTTTTTAAGATTTCCTCAATTTCGACATACTCGAAAGCCGGGTGACTCTCAAAAATGGACTTCAGAGGCAAAACATGGGCGGCACCAATAATTATCAGTAAATGGCGGTCATAAGGATTTACTTTTGAAATGACATTCTGGAAAATCTTGATATTTCTGTAATATTCTTTAGCTGATAACTCGCCACCAACTTTATTGTAGTTTTGATCAAGATAAATGAGATTATTAAGGTAATTAAAAGACTGTAATTGAGCCTGTTGATTAAAGTTTATATAAAAATTTATCAGGTCTTTTTTTTGCCAGAGTCCAATATTCCTTCTCAAAGTGTTCAGTGCATTCTGTGCCGGAGGATTGTTTTCAAAGAGCAGTTCGACCGGAGGTTTTTGATTATTGATTGCAGCTGAATAATAATATTGTAAAGTATCAAATGTCGATTTTGGTTTAAAGGCCGCACCGGCTTGCTCAGGATGCTGGAAATTCACACAAATTACCCCAAAAGGGTCATTAATCTTTCTGGCTAGTCGAATTCCAATCTGAAAAATTTCGTTTTCTACTACCGACTGATTAGTTGGAACAGACCCTTTTTTGGCCTCGGCATACACTTTATCCCAAAATGGCTGGAAATCGGGAGTATTTTCCACAAAAATCTTATTGGGGTAAAAAAGAGCTAGTTTATCGACTAATTTATCAAGTTCTTTTTGCTTTTTGTTTGTATATAAACCAGGATATTTTACGGAAAAGAAATCATTGTTTTCCCCAAAATGAAAAGTACCCAGAATAGCCACTTTGATTCGTGGAGTCGTTTGTCCGCAAATTTGAAAAGAAAGAAATAAAAAAATGGCTGTCAGTGATCTCAAAATCAGAGCATTTAGTGACATCAATATAACAAAAAAGCTGCCAATGATGACAGCTTTTGAATATTTTGGATTTGTACAAATCAACCTACTGAACCCTCCAGTGAAATCTCAAGAAGTTTTTGTGCCTCCACGGCAAATTCCATGGGCAGCTGATTGAGTACTTCCTTGGCGTATCCGTTGATAATCAAAGCCACGGCCGTTTCAGAATCAATTCCCCGTTGATTGCAATAAAACAGCTGATCTTCACCAATTTTTGAAGTGGTAGCCTCATGCTCAACAGTAGCCGTAGAATTATTGCATTCAATATATGGGAAAGTGTGTGCTCCGCATCTGTCACCCAAAAGCATAGAGTCACATTGGGAGAAATTTCGGGCGTTATCGGCTCTTTTAGAAATTTCAACCAAACCCCGATAGGAATTTTGGCTTCTGCCGGCAGAAATACCTTTCGAAACTATCCGACTTTTGGTATTTTTTCCCAAATGAATCATTTTCGTACCGGTGTCGGCCTGTTGATAATTGTTGGTAACGGCCACAGAATAAAACTCCCCGATAGCATTGTCACCTTTTAGAACCACCGATGGATATTTCCATGTGACCGCAGAGCCTGTTTCAACCTGAGTCCAGGAAATTTTAGAGTTATCACCAAAACACAATCCTCTCTTAGTCACGAAGTTATACACCCCACCTTTACCTTCTTTGTCGCCGGGATACCAGTTTTGCACCGTAGAATATTTCACTTCGGCTTTTTCATGACAGAATATCTCAACCACAGCAGCATGAAGCTGATTTTCATCACGACTAGGTGCAGTACAGCCTTCAAGATAACTTACATAAGCCCCTTCGTCAGCAATAATAAGGGTACGCTCAAACTGTCCGGTGCCTGCTGCATTAATTCGAAAATAAGTTGACAACTCCATGGGGCAACGCACGCCTTTGGGAATATAGCAAAAAGACCCGTCAGAAAATACTGCAGAATTCAGGGCAGCATAAAAGTTATCTTTAACCGGTACTACTGAGCCGAGATATTTCTTTACAAGCTCAGGGTGCTCTTTGATGGCCTCCGAAATTGACATAAAAATTATGCCCATTTCGCCAAGTTTTTCTCTGAAAGTAGTAGCAACAGAAACCGAGTCTATTACAGCATCTACGGCCACGCCCGACAACCTTTCCTGTTCTTTTAATGAGATTCCCAATCTTTCAAAAGTCTTTCTCAATTCGGGATCGACCTCATCAAGGCTATTAATTTTCTTTTGCTGCTTAGGAGCCGAATAATATTTAATAGCCTGAAAATCAGGCTTTGTATAAGTCACATTAGGCCATGAAGGTTCTGAAAGTTTTAGCCACTCCTGATAGGCTTTCAGACGCCACTCCAGCATCCACTCGGGTTCTTTCTTTTTGGCAGAAATAAACCTGATAGTACTTTCATCCAGGCCTGGAGGAGCTTCGTCGGCTTCGATGTCAGTATAAAATCCATATTTATAATCAGAAGAGGTAAGCTCTTCTAACAGTTCCATGTCTTTGCTCATTCAAAAATCTTTCGATACAGAGTTATTAACACGCAAAATTACAAATATGTTCTCATTAATTAGAATTATTCTATATTATTTCGAAAAGAGAAAAGAAGTTTGAAAGCAATAAAAATTATATCAAACTCAGATATTATCAACCGCTTCAAAAGTAATATTCATATTCACCAAATTTCCGCTGATAGTTACATCGGTTTTCCCTACGAATTTTTTATCATTAATTTCTGAAATTTCGAAACTGGCCTTATCAATTACTCTGTCCAGAACAATGAATTTATCAATGGTTATTTTTTTCTGATCTTCAGAAAGCACCCAATTTCCTGCTATAAGTATATCGGGATCAGTGGGTTTACACTTCTGGGCCCCTTCTGTAATCTGATATTTAAAATCAGCAGACAAAACCAAAATATTATCAGTAATACAAGGTGACTGCACAATCATTAAATCAAGTTCATCGCCTTTAAAATTCGCTTTTCCTGAGGATAGCTTCCATCTTTTTGAAGTATCACCCGTAAGATATTGTTTATTTGTCTTTATGACCTCAACTTCCTCTTTTTTCTTACAAGCGTTAAGGAGGGTAATTAAAAATACAACTCCTAAAAATATCTTAAACGGATTTTTCATAGTGCTAATATTTACCTGAGTTTTCAGGATTGCGTATTAAAGAATTTTTCAATTTCGGAAGCGGCTGTTTCAGATGCTCCTTTGCCCCCCAATTTCTCAACAATTTTATTATAGTCAGATAACTGATTTTCAACAAAAATAGTATTCGACATCAACTTTTTTAATTCCACTTTTAATTTTTCTTCGTTGTAATCACCCTGAATAAGCTCACGCACAACTTCTTTTTCAGCTACCAGATTAACCAAAGAAATATAGGGGATTTTTACCAGCCTCTTGGCGATTTCAAACGAAAGCCCGCTGGTTTTATACACTACTACCTGCGGTACTTTAAACAGAGCCGTCTCAAGTGTGGCAGTGCCTGAGGTAACAATGGCCATCTTTGCCACCGATAGAATGTTGTAAGTCTCGTTGCAGATTATTTTAAACTTATTGCCTGCATATCCGTAGATTCCTTTCGGGACAGACTTTACACCTGCAACCACCCAATGGTATTGCGGAAACTGTTCGGCAAGCTTTGTCATCAGGCTCATCATATTTTCAATTTCCTGAATACGGCTGCCGGGCAATAAAGCCACCACGGGCTTTTTGTCAATCTGGTGTTTTGATTTAAAATCGGGGTCAGGTGTAAAATTTTGTATCTCGTCAAAGAGTGGATTCCCAACATAAACAGAATTAACCTGATACCTATCAAAAAATGATTTTTCAAAAGGAAAAATCAACAGTAACAAATCAACGTATTTCCGAATAGTGACAGCTCTGGATTCCCGCCAGGCCCAGGCTTTGGGGGCAATATAATAGATTACCTTATATCCTTTATTTTTTGCCCATTTTGCAATTTTAAGATTAAAACCGGCATAATCAACAAGAATAATAGCATCAGGCTTTACGGTTTCGATGTGCTCTTTTGCAAGATTTAGGAAGCCTACAATTTTTCCGAGGTTTTTTAAAACTTCCCAGAAACCCATAAAAGCGAGGTCGGCGTAATTTTTGATAATATTCACACCGGCGGATTTCATGCTCTCACCTCCCCAACCATAAAAAATCATCCCGGGTTGCTTTTCTTTTAGAGCAAGAACAAGATTGGCAGCATGCATGTCGCCGGATTTTTCTCCGGCAATGATGAAATATTTCAAAATCCTGAGTTTTGAGTAGCTAATATAAGTGATTATTTACCAAAATATTCCGCCGAATGATTTTCGGTTTCAATAAGCTTTACTTTCACCAGTTTCACTTTGTAATTATCCTCAAGGACAGGCCTCAAAATATTAAAAATCACGATGGCGAAGTTTTCAACACTTGGCATGATACCATCGAAATATTCTTTATTGTCGTTAAGATAAGAATGGTCAAACTTGCTGATTACATGCTCACGCATAATATCCCTCATAAGTTTAAGATCCATTACCCATCCAAAATCTTGGTCAATATCTCCTTCCACTGTAACGAACAACTGCCAGTTGTGACCATGAACTCTGGAACAAATCCCAAACAGGTCCCAGTTTTCTTTTTCTGACCATTTAGGATTATAAAGCCGGTGAGCAGCGTTAAAGTGCTCTCTCCTTGTGATTTGTATCATTATTTTAAATCAAAAAAAAATTCAGGGTGCAAAATTACCACCTATTTTGATTGAATGTTTCAAAAATTTAGAATTATTCCGCCTGAAACCCAGATTCCCGGTTGCTGTACAAACCCAAACTCGTAGTATTTATAATTAAGCAAATTATTAATATCAAAAAACAAAGAATGCTTCTTTAACTGGTGTTTAATACGCAAGTCAACCAAATGCACAGGCTTGTAAAACTCAGGGGCCCTTGTGTTATCCCACTGATAAGTGCCCTCTCTTTTTTTGTAGGTGTACCAAAGTGCTGCCGTGGTATTTTTAAATGGTAATAAATCAAAACCTACTGAAGCTTTGTGCCTTAAAAAATTCAAAGTATAAAACGATTGAAAATTTTCTTCTTTTCTATCTGCAATAAGGTAGGCGTAGTTAAGCGTGATATTTTGCAAGAACTGGTTCTCTTTGGTGGCTAATTTAATTTTATAGCTAAAATCCACCCCAGCCATATTAATATTTTGAATGTTTTCCATAGTTGGAACCGATATTTCCGGGCGTTTTACTTTATCTATAGCATCCTGCATTTTTTTATAAAAGAAGGAAACAGTCCCGCTCGTTTTTTCTCCAAAATACCTCAAGCCTACTTCATGAGTCCAGGCCTTCTCGGGTTTCAATTTAGGATCGGCTTTTATGGTTGAGTTGTTAAGGTATAATTCTGTAAATGTAGGATATCGTAAGGAGCGGTTGGTAGAAGCATAAAGCGAGTATTTTTCAGAAACTGGCAATGCAATATCTACACCGGGATACCAGGCATATCCAAAACTGGAATTATAATTGAGCAATGTACCGGCCGAAATCGTGGCATTCCTAATTTTCCGCTGATGTTCAACAAACATACTTACATTGGAGCGGCTTTTGGTTTTATCGTAAAAAATACCCTCGAAACCTTTCACTTTTACTTTATCGGAAATAACCTCGCCCAACCTGTTGGAAAGTACATCTTCGTTACGATAAGCCCAGCCTACTGCACTTTTCGAATTTTTGGCCAGATAACGGAGCTTATATTCAAAATCTGCGACTTTGGTTTGGTGAAAGTTAAGAAATGACTTTAGGGTGGTGTCACGATATTTATCAAAATCATACATATCATGATGAATCCTGTAGCTACCAATAAAACTCCCGGAGATCTTATTGGAAAAATTATGATTCCAGTTTAAGGAAAACAAGCCTGAGCTTACCTCTTCGTATTGTCTGCTGAATTTGGGATGATAGAAATTGGATGCTCCGAAATGATTTGAAAAGATGCCTGAACTAAGGTCAACACTGCCTTTATTGTAAATTTTCGAAATCAGGAGTCCGGCAGAATATTTATCATATTGGGTGTTTGGTATATAGCCTTCTGACTTGCCATAATCAGCGTTAATCCTGATACCTAGTCCATTTTTTATGGTTTGGGCCGAAATATTTCCGCCAAATAAACCATGTTGTCCACCCAGGAGGCCAATTTGGGCAGAAGATTTGTCTATTTTTTTGGTAATAATGTTAATCACTCCCGAAAAAGCATTGGGACCATATACCCTTGAGGCTCCACCCTGCATGACCTCAATTTTTTCGATCTGGCTGATATTCAAAGGGATATTTAGGCTATGATGACCGGTTTGCGGATCATTGACTTTTACGCCATCGACCAATATTAAGGTCTGATCATAGTGTCCTCCCCTTATACTGATATCGGCCTGTACTCCATAAGATGATCTTGAGCGAACATCCACATTTTGAGCATATTGCAAAATCCCATCGAGCGTTTTTACAGGAGCGGCTTCTATCGTTGATTTTAAAATGGTAGTTATATTTCTGCCGGTTTTTCTGATTTCGGTACCTACGATATTTGCAGAAACGGTAAGTTCTTTCAACTCATGCACTGTAGAATCTTGCGAAAAAGTTCTGAAAAAACTTAAACACAGGCTTATTACCAGTATTTTAAATTTCATGAAAATAATGTTTTATATTAAGAAAAGTTTTAACCTTAAGAGTAGTTGATAAAAAATATCGGTATTATAGAGTAATTTTTTTGCAAATAAAATCAATTTTCAGGAAAGAAATACTTTTTTGACAATCTCAAGATATTTCAAACCATCTTTTTGATCAGGTTCCAGATGATTGCCTTCTGCCCATTCGTTCCAGGCATTGATAAAAACTATCTTTTCATCTTCAGGCCTGTCATTGACCTCTTCTACTGCTCTTCTGAGGGAATCCTCAAAATCAGCAGTGTTCTGGCCGGTGATAGTGATGGCATTTTTACCTCTTCTGGCAGTATTGTCAAAACCCACCAGAGTACAGGGTAGCCCTTTGTATTGTACGTTTTTATTGACTAAGGCAGCCCTTTCTTTATATTGCTTGTAAGGATATACTTTCAAAGAAGCACTAACGATTCCTTGCAAAAGATTTCTCACGAATTTCTTCCAGGTGGGTCCATCAACGGTAAATTCTGACAGAACATAAAGCTTGGGTTCAAAGAAAATCACATCGTCAAATCCATATTCCAAAGGATTTTTGTCTCTGTCCTGAGCATTTGAAGCAATCATGTAAGGTTCTGGAACATTATTTTCGGCAGCAACTCTTTTGAAAGTGGCTATGGTCTTTTTAACATCAGGCAAATCGTAAGGTCTGTAAATCAAAAAAACCGGACGACCGTGAACTCTGATATATCTTGGATCTTTAAAAAACCGGAGCAGATACCTGGCATGATTTTCATCATCAGCATCGGAATAGGTTTGTTTCATTAAAACCTCCTTCTCCTCACCCAGCCATCTTCTTGACCATGATTCATTGGCCCAGAAAAGGCAAAAAGGAAAATCGGGTTCTCCTGACTCCAGAATACCTTCGGTCGGCTCTTTGAGCAATCTTTTGCCTTCAAACCAATAATGATAATAACAAAAACCCTGAATACCGTAAGCTTTGGCAAGATCGGCCTGTGCTTTTCTGGCTTCTGGTAAACGCAAATCATAAAAGCCCAAATCAGCGGGTAAGTGAGGCTGATAGTGCCCTTTGAAATTAGCCTTGGCTCTGACCACGTTGGTCCATTCCGTAAATCCTTCTCCCCACCATTCGTTGTTTTCAGGTGTAGGATGAAACTGAGGAAGATGTATTGCGATAGGTTTAACCGGCATTGGTTGCTACTAAATTTTCAAATATTTCCAATCTTCTTTTTCCGCAGTCTTCTATGGAGTAGTCAACCCGGATAATTTCTTTAGAATTTTCAATAAATTGTACCTGAAGTTCTTTATTCTCTATCAACTTCCCGACAGCCTCCACAAAGTCGGAGGCTTTTTCTGCAAGGAAACAGTTGTGTCCGTTTTCCATAGGGAGGCCTTCTGCTCCTATCGGTGTGCTTACGATAGGCATGTGCCACGATGCCCCCTCCAATATTTTCATCCGCATACCACTACCAATCCTGAGCGGAACCACCATAATTGCTCCCTCCAGAACTTCATCCAGCTCTTCTACATAGCCATGAAATTTTACCCCGGGTAGTTTCTCATATTTAGTCCGTGTTTCTTTCTTCCATTTCCCCACCACCTCAAAATGAAGATCAGGAAAACGGTTCTTCAGGGATGTCCAGCAATTGGTCAGAAACCAATCCACGGCATCAAGATTTGGAAAGTGAATTTCCGGCCCCAAATATACCAGGCGATTGGTAAAACTAAAGGGGATATTGATATTATGGTCGGTAATTTGTACCGACAAGGGCGACACCTCAATTTTTTCTGGCAGCACACCATCTTCTTCGAGGAATATTTTATCCTGGTCGGTAAGACAAATGACCTTATCAAATCTGTTTAACAAGGCTACTTCCAGAAGTTTTGTATTGAATATCTTCCATTCACCACCTATTGGTTTGTTTTCCAGGGTATTAAATTCCAGTTCCATCCTCCGGTGCCTTATTTCATGATGAACAAAAACCTTCGAAAGATTTGCAGGCAAAAACGCAACTATAGGTGCAAGGTCGATAAACTCAACTACTGCCAGGTCAAACTGAGTTCTATTGCAGATATTTTTAACCTGATCTATTAAATTATCAAAGTAATATTCGGTAATTCCTGTTCTGAAAAAAAGCATTGAATTCTTAAATTCTTCTTCTTTGGTCTCTGCTCTTCTTCTCCAAACTTTTTTGATGGTTTCTTTTATTGAAAATCCGTGGTTTGCCACTGAGTCAGCACCGAAAAGTTTGATATCAACATTGGGCCATAAGGTTTGCAGTTCGTAGTGATCTTTGGGATTGGTACGGGGGCATAGCAGGGTAATTTCGGCAGATTTTCGAAGATAATCTATCATCTTAAATGTGCCTGCACTACCACCGGCATCTGCAGGATATGGATACACCACCGAAACAATCAGAATTTTCATATCAAACAGGCAGTTTTTCAAAAAAATTATATATCCTGTAAGTTACAGATGTAAGTGCTCTTTTCAAAAGACTTTTTTTGGGTAAAACTGGCACCGGTTTTAGATAAAAGCACCTGATAGTCTTTAGATAGGCATTTTCGGCATCTGCGATTTGCTTTCTGTAGTTTTCATACAATGGCCTGAGCTCGGGTCTGTTATTAAGATCAAACCTGTCCTGCCAGCGTGAAATATTATCGGGGTCAGTGAAATTAATACCACTATAATGAAAAAATACCAGTGGCTGACCATTCACCAGATATTTTCCGCCGGAAAGTGTAAATTGCCTTTCGTGCAAATTCCAATAAGCGATATTATAACCGGGATATTTATCAATTTTTACGCCTTCATAATACAAGGGCACCATGTTACAGTAAAGCTGATCGACAAACATTCCGTTTTGAATGTCCATATAGCATTCTTTTCGGAGTTTATACATCCACCAATCAAGAAACTTTTGCGTTTCAACTGAGCGACTGACCGCCAAAAAACCAAGATTATATATGCCGTTTACAAACATTTGCTGCTCTGTACGGCTTTTTTCATCAAAAATCGGCGTATAAAAATGAGGCGTTAAAACAATATTATGGCTCGCCAGGCCTTCCTCTATTCCTGTCAGAGGCTCAAAAATTTCGATATCCGGATCAAAGTATATTACTGAGTGAATATCTTCATATTCCTTAAAGAAATAATTAATATAAAAAGGCTTTACGGCGGTATTAAGCTCGGTGATGTCGTAGCGGTCACACATTTCATCAAATGCCTCAATCCCAATATTGTGAACTTCGAGGAGATTTAAACCCTCAAGTTTTGAAATATCGACACCACTGCCTTCTATTTTATCACAGAGACCAATTACAAAATCATAATCGGGGTTAGTTTTTTTCAAAGAATTTGATAATACCCTGGCCTGAGCGAGATAATTGATACTGCAAATTGTAAAGGCGAACTTTTTGGGCATTACGGTCTGATTCTTATTGAAAAATATCGGACAAATTTAGGAAAATATAGTGAAATAATTGCAAATGGAGACCTAATTTGGGTAATCTTCCGTAAATGCTTTTTCGGTTTTTACTCCAAAAATACAAGTCAAAATAGTAATAAAAGATACCAGAAAAACGACTTCAGGTAATTGAAATCAGAGGAATATGACTGACAAGCTTTGATAAATTTAATATCCAAAATCCAGTGCAAAGCCCTTTTCGGAAAGAATCTGATTCTGAGTCCTGATTTTCTGGATTGGGACTTTACCATAAAATGAAGCCCACATGGTGTAGGTACTTGGAGGGCCGATGATATAATCACATGCGGCTAAACAATACATGTCAAAAACATAATGATTTGGGGTAAAACAGGTGTTAAAACCTGAGAAATCATCGGTGGAAAATGATTCATCACTTGAAATCAGGAATTTCAACTTTTTATCTGGGAAAATCCCTAAAACCTGATCCATCATTTTTTTGTAGGTATCAATCTCGAAATAAAATTGACCACCCAAAAAATCTTTATAATCTCCTCTTCTGATATGTACCCCTACCAAAAGTGCCTCGGGTTCTGAAATACTAGCAATATGATTATTGACCACTGCTTGTGATGCCGGAGTAAGCGAAAAAAAAGCTCTGAGTTGATCAGCTTTAGAATAAAATGTTTCGAAGTCTGTAAACCAATTGCCGGCTTTAAGGATATTTTTATTCTTAAAATTAATTGATTTCAGGTCAAACGGGGAATTATAATTTTCTAATCTTTGAAATTTTACAATTTTCAGAATAAAAAAACTAATCAGACGGTTAATTACATTAAATCTAAAACCGAAAAATACTTTAAATTTAAAATTTGTACAGTATCTTGTCCCAATAAAATATTTGCGGTTATCAAGAAAATTGAAATTTATCAACCATTGATTGTCGTGAAGAGATTTTGCCAAAAAAGTACCGAATTCAAATAAATTATTGCCTAAACTCCCGGTTTTGTCTTTTAAAAATACCATTTACTAGTACGAGATTTTTTTATAAAATACTGGTTTACAGTACTTTCTATTGATTTAAATAACATTTCTATTTTTGAAATAAGTATTTAATTATTAAAGGAATACTAATTTAAAATCTATTTTTTTCTTTTAAAATCTATGAGAAATCGAATTTTCAATATTAAAAAACATCAAACTTATTTAGCTGCCGTTCTAAATTTTGAATGTGCAAATTTCACAACTTAAAGCAATAAATCCTATAAAAACAGCTTGGTAGAGGAAAAATTTTTGCCGTAAAATCAGTTTTTAAAATTTCTCTTCTCGGGTCCTTACTAAATCCTTATATTGTGATTTTGGCGTAAAAAAAATTCAATTAAAGGCTTTTTAGAAATTTCCTAGAATGACCTTGAATCTTTCAGAGTAGCATTAAGCGTCATATGCCTTTAAAACTTGGCTCGCATTTGATTTGACCAACCTCTGAATGACTAAATAATTATTACGCTTTTTTCAACAATTCTTTTAAATTAAACTTGAGTTTTTTTACCAGAGGAATCGGATGTCGGTAAATATGATTTTCAAGTTCATAATCCTCAACAACACCCTTAAATTCTTCCTGACTTCGTTTTATGGCAACAAATCCAGAATACACATTGACCGATTCAATCAATCCCGGATTAGCACAAGCCTCAACCAATTGAAACACCAGTCTGGTGGGCTGACTGCCGACCGGAAACACGTTTTCATGGCCTTTCCAGTGAAACCAGGCCCAGTCTTCAATGATGTACAACCCACCCTTTTTCATATAAGGAAAAAGCGTATTGAAGGAGATAAGCGATGGTTTATATAAATGTGAGGCATCATCAAAAATCAAATCAATCTGATTGGGACCAAAGTTCTCCTTCACAATTTGCCTAAGTTTTTGGGCATCAGCCTGATTGGTCCCCCAGTAGGATTTTAGAGATGAAGATTTATATTTTTTAAAATATTCCCCGCCGCCGGTATCAAGCAGGTCAATACCAACCAGCAAGTTGGGTTCAAAAATCTCGTTCCAGAAGACAGCACTGCCACCATCCCACATTCCGATTTCGATGATGTTTTTAGGGGCAAAATCTAATGGTTGTGTATTGAAAAAAATTTGGTATTGGTCAATTAATTTTTTGTCTTTGTAAAAAATAAAATGATTTTCATCTCCATCCCAAGCATCCATTTTTGGATGTTGTAGTCTAAATGTCAAATTATTAAGCAATAATCTGTCAGAATACCAATCGAGAGCCGATAAGGGTTTCATTTTATTTCATTCATATACTTTAAGGGCGTTAATTAATTCAGCTTCAGTGGTTTTACTCAATTTTATTTCAACTGTCAGTCCTTTTTTTACTTTGACTTTTTCGATATAAGAAAAATACTGTCCTTCAGTATCTTTTGCAACTGCCATAATATTTGCCATCATGCCCACCGGAATCTCAAATGATTTTCCGCTATAAACATGCATTACTGAATTGATTTCGGGTAAAACCACAAATAAAGCTATTTTTTCCAGATCCGGAACTAAACTTTTAAAAACCATAGTAGTTTTCTCAGTTGCAACATTCACAAATTTATCTACATTGATCCATCCCAGCGTAGAAGGGAAAATATAATAAAAGTCATCACTAATACTCAAACCTTCTCTCGATTGAATAGGTCCGCCACCGGTATCAATTTCTTTAGTTGGGAACCAATTAAACTGATTTTCCTTATTTAGTTCTCCATAGAAAAGATTCATGTCTCTATCAAGACCAAAATTTGATCTGTATTGGATTGAAGGATAACTTAAATTTGAAATTTTCAGCTGGTTTTGATCTTTTGTAGCATTAAGATAAAAAGAACCGGCAGTTGACAAGATTTTACCATAAGATACGGTAGGTTTATCAAACAATATCATGTCTTTAAGGCTTCCAAGCTCTATAATTTCGACATCATAAGGATAAGAAACACTTTTGCCATCCAGTGTAGCAAGGTGGTATTGATAGAGATATATTCTGTTGCCGTTCTTGGTTATTATCGGAATTTGGGATTCGTTTTTTATGGTTAATTTTTCAGACTTTGGACCTAAATCCACCAAAGTGTTTTTTGCATCGACAAAATTCACTTTTGAAAGATCTTCGCTTTCAGTAGAAACTGGAAAAAGTCTTTCCTGCGAACATGCAAAAATTAATAAAACCAGAAAAACCAATATCCCTTTTTGTGTTTTTTTCATTTTAATTATTTTATTTTTGGACAATCAAGTTGGGAATTTTTTAATTTAAAAAACCCGGGGAATACCATTACTCCAAAATCAGTATTTGACTCATTCCAAAGTGGATTATATTTCAATTCGGCATAGATCCTAATACTTTGCCTGCCATAAGCTATACCTGCCCCCACTAAACCCAAAAAATTATTTTCCTTTGCTTTGGTATTCTTTGTGGGTTGATAATTTAACCAATGATTATATTCAAAACTGGCAAGTGTGTAAAGAGCAGGTAAATTGGAATTAAATATCGCTTTATTGTAAGATTTTGATCTAAATGAATTTAAAATCAAATAATTCACCTGCAAACTTCCGAAATATTCACTCACTGCATTGGATGTTGGATAATATCTGAACCCCGGAAGTGCCTGCAACTTTTGGGTCAAAGGAAACATAGCTTTGAAGTTAAAACCGCTGGATTCCAGAGGAAAATTATAACTTCCACCTCCCCCAATGGCCAATTTCTCCTGTGCAGAAAGACTGAAGTTAAAAATTAACAATGTTAATATTGCTATGCTTTTTTTCAAAAGAAATGAGATTATATGCAAAAATACAGGTTTTTATTTATATCCCTATTCAATCACCATCCTTATCCGCCACTCGGTAGGCAGATAGTTGTTGGTTCGGTTTCCGATTTTTTTTAACTGCAAAAGATTAAACTTGTTATTATTCCAAAAGTCACAGTATATAATAGTTTTTTTGTGATTCAGAATGTTATTTTCCTGAATATGGCAATAACCATTTTTAATCGAGAAATGATTATTATCGTATAAAAAAGATAATTTCAAAAATAGTTCTTTTTGTAAAAAATCATAAATTATTAGAACGTTTTCATTAATTTTGGAAATTCATTTTTACACTATTTAGAATAAAAATAGGTCCCAATATTTTCTAAAAAGTACTTATACCCACAGTATGAAAAACAATTGGATTCACGACAATCAAAGAATGTTTAAGCATTTTTTGATTTTTCTTTTATTTAAGACTTTAAGTATTTTTATTGTCTTTCAATTCCCCTACCCAAAGAGAAGTTTTCTTGTTTTTGATTCTGCTGACACTTTCAATTATATAACTGGTTCGATCGATATTCTTAAAAATCTTGAACCCAACAGACTTCCGATTTACAGCCTGATTATTAGTCTTTTCAGACTAATTTCTGATTCAAAATATGAGCAATTACTTGTTATTTCACAATTAATTTGTGCCTACATTTCGATTTTCATATTTTATATTATTTTGCAGAAAATTATCTCACAAAAAGCAACATTCTACACAACTCTGTTCTTTGCATTTGTACCTTACTTTTCATTTTATGATGTCAGAATAATGACTGAAACTTACTCAACTTTTTTAATCTTATGCTCAGTACTCTTTTTTTATAGATTTATTACCCAAAAAAACAAACAAATTAAAAATGCGTTTTTTAGCGGATTATTTCTAGCGATCGCTGCATTCCTAAAAACTATTTACTTACCACTAGCTATAATAATCTTTCTTGTAATATTATTTAATATTTTTGGCTTTGTCAGCCAAACAATTAAACGAAGATTAAAATATTCTACAATTTTTATTTCTAGTTTTTTATTTTTTGAATTAATCTGGATCGGGTTTAACTTTTATAGATATAAAGAGGTAATTATTATTTCAAAATCCTCAAACTATCAGGACTCTTATGAATCAATGGAAAACTACTATGGCTCAATGTGGTTGTTTTCGGGTCTGAATTTTGATCAAAACAATTGGGAAAATGTGACACAAAGACCCTTGGAATTAGATATTTATCCGCTTCCAAAAGTAAAATTCCCATCAATTATCAGCTTCCAAGACATGGAAACTAATTTCTTTAACAAGGAAAATTTAAAAGCAATACAGGTTTACAGAGAGACCGTACCATTTTTATATTCGCCCAACCGTGATTTCAAAAATAAATTGCCCGTTGATTCGGTAAATAAAATTATTAGCTCCAAAGCAGTTGTATTTAACAAAATGAATTTAATCATAGAATCTTTAAAAAATGAACATCCGATAAAATCAAGATTTTTAAATAAATTTAGTGTGCTATTACTGATTGTTAACCAGGATTTATTTGCAGAAAAATATTATCACCAACCTCCATTTGCACCCATAAAAAGTAAAAGCCCAAAAATCAAATGGATAAAAATCATTTGGAATATTTCTTATTCACTTAGTATATTTTTTGGTGTATTGGGAAGTATTACCCTCCTATTTTTTTCAAAAAACAAAGTCATTAAACTGTTATCACTTTTAAGTTTCTATTTGCTTTTTATTTATGTATTCTCCTGGTTACCAGAATGGAGATACATTCTGGCGAGCCTTCCATTTTTTATAATGACAGGAGGAATTTTTATCGAAAAAATTTATTTAAAAATTAAAACAAGAGATTATTCCCCTACTCAATCTCCATCCTTATCCGCCATTCGGTAGGTAAATAATTGTTGGTTCTGTTTCCGATTTTTTTAATGCAGCCTAAATTCAGGCCTGCATATCTGATTATCAGCCATCCATCCATGGCAGTTTCCGGAACATCAAATGCTTCTTTTTTCAAAAACCTCAGAGCATTTTCTTTGTCCAGCTCGATAAATGACAAATCAGGATTTATCAAATCAGAAAGTACAAAACCATGTGATGGCACAAAATCTTTTCCTTTAAAAATTCCGATTTCCAGACCGGATGACCTTCTATTCAATGCTTTCATCACACTTCCATAATCAGCCAAAAGCGACACTTTGATGGCTACAATGTTCCCATCCTCTTTTTGGTAAAACTCATATTCTTCCAGTATCTCAGGCCTGATCCATGGTTTTAAGATTTCTGCAAGCTGCCTGTTAACACGGTTCAGATTTACCCGGGCTTTTACATAACGGCGATCGTTCCCAAGATTTCTGAATGCCGAGATAAAGAAACCTTCTCCCCGTGTTTTGTGTGGAAAAAACTGATACCCCCCGCTTTTTTCTGTCACTTTCCATTCCGGGTTCAGTTCCAGTTTGATATTGTCAAAATCAAGTGTACGACAAAGCCAGGCCGCATTTTCCTGATTTTCGTGAGGATTATAGGTACAAGTAGAATAAATCAGTACCCCGCCCGGAGCCACCAGCATGGCAGCAGCACTCAATATCCGCCTTTGACGAGCCGAACACATTTGTACATGGCTTTCGCTCCACTCGGTCTTGGCATTGGGATCTTTTCGGAAAAGCCCTTCACCGGAACACGGAGCATCAACCACCACCACATCAAAAAAACCTTCCAAATCAGCAAAAGTTTCGGGATCCTGATTGGCGATGATTATATTGGAAAAGCCCCATTTCTGCAGGTTTTCTTTCAAAATCCCCAGTCTGGTTTTGATTACCTCATTACAAACCAAAAGGTCGCTATCTGTCAATAAGGAAGCCAGATGGGTACTCTTCCCGCCCGGAGCACCACATAAGTCCAGCACTCTCAAACCTTCTTTTCTGGGGGCTGCCTGTCTGAAAACCTTCTCCAAAAACATTGAAGAAGCCTCCTGCACATAGTAAGCACCTGCATGAAAGGCAGGATCAAGTGTAAAAACCGGGCGACTTTTCAAATATTTCCCATATTTTGACCAAAGTACTTCACCGTCAAATTCCAGATTATAATCCTCCACAGGTTTGGCAGGATTAGTTCTGATACTCACCGGAACCTCGGTTTCAATTGCTTTTTCAAATTCTGGGTATTCAGCACCAAGAATTTCCTGCATGTTTTTTTTGAAAGCTTCCGGAAAATTTATCATTTCAGATGTTTTATGGGTTTTTGAATGGCGATATTATTGGGATAGGAAATAGTGTCCCCTTCGGCAGTTTTGATTTGTATCGAGAAAAAAGTAATATCCATCACGGTGCCCTCAATCGAGTCTTCTTTGTCAATAATTTTGATTTTTGAACCGATTTTGAAAGGTGAATTAAAAAACAAAATGACAGACGAGGTAATATTGCTCAGGATTGACCAGTTGGCAAAAAGTGCCACGCCAATAATGGTAAAAATCGAGGCAAAATAAATGGAAAGTCCCTTAACAGAAACGTCCCAGATGATACCCAAACATACAAAAAGCACGATTGCCAGCACAAAATTGAAGAATTTGTTGGCATATTTTCTTTGTCTGAGATCCAGGTCATATTTCCGGGCTTGTTTTTTAATCAAAGACCTGAAAAACGCCCTGATCAGGGAAATCAAGACAAAAATTACGATACTTATTACAATCTCGAAATACTTACTTTCTACAAGTTTAGCTAGCATGTCACCCGATTTTTTTTGCAAAAATAGGCATTTTTAGCCCCTCCTTTGAACTGAATTTTTATATATTTCGGAAGTAAAATGTTTTTTTATTTTTCAACAAAACCAAAAACAGATAAACCGGAATGGCTCTAACCCCCTCCAACATGATTAATTTGGGCACTTTGGCTCCCGATTTTACACTGCCAGATGTGGTTTCTGGCAATCTGAAATCGTATGCTGACATCGCCGGGAATAATGCCACGGTAGTGATGTTTATCTGTAATCATTGTCCGTATGTGGTCCATGTGATGCCCGAAATCATCAAAATCATCAATGAATACCGCCCCAAGGGAGTAGATTTTGTGGCCATCAGCTCCAATGATAACGTAGCCTACCCACAGGATGGCCCCGATGCGATGAAGGAATTTGCCGCTTCATGGAAAATAGACTGTGCGTATCTTTTTGACGAAACTCAGGATGTAGCCCGTGCTTACGATGCCGCCTGTACGCCGGATTTCTATATTTTCTCAGAAAACAAAAAGCTGATTTACCGTGGCAGACTCGATGAGTCGAGACCGAGGGTCGAAAACCCCGCCCCACTCACCGGCAAAGATCTGAGAGGAGCTCTCAACGCCCACCTCGCCGGCCAGATGATCTCGGAGATTCAGTTTCCGAGCATGGGTTGTAATATAAAATGGAAAAATTGAATATATAATTTACCTAAGTTTTGTAAATTTGATAAAATAATTTCAATCATGGACTTACAATATGTTTTAGACAATGAGGGAAATCAAACCGCAGTTATCATTCCGATTGAGGAATGGAACACTATAATTTCCAAACACCAGGATTTAAAATCCCTAGGTAAGTCCAAAATTGTTTCTCCAAAAAAACCTTCCGATTATTCGGGAAGCATTTCAAAAGACCTTGGTAATCAAATGATTGGAGACATTGAGTTTTCGAGAAATCAATGGAAAAGAGATATTTAATTGATTCCAACATAATTTTAGAATACCTGTCAAACACTTTGCCTTTTGATGGGAAGATATTATTAGAAAAAATCATTGATAAAGAATTCAATATTTCGATAATCAACAGAATTGAAATCTTGGGGCACGAATCTGTAAACAAGCCTATTGAGGAGTTTATTGATCTGGCCAATTCTTATGGACTTTCCAAAGAAATAGAAACAACGACTATTAAGCTCCGGAAAAAGAAGAAAATCAAAATTCCTGATGCCATTATAGCAGCTACTTGCATTGTAAATGACTTTATTTTGATAACCAGAAATGAAAATGATTTTAAAAATATCGAAAATCTAAAGTTTATCAATCCTCACAAAATCAATAAAAAACCCTGACCATAATTAGCTCATTATTAATTAGCACATTATTAATTATTAAAATGCCTCATACCGATTTCTTCCTCGAAGCCTTTGATGGCCGCAAAATGTTCTTCAATCAGTGGGTTGCGGGTCAAGACGCCGTGGCCAGCATAGCCCTGGTGCATGGGCTGGATGAGCACAGTGGCAGGTATGAGCATGTGGCAACATTTTTCAACAGCCACAAAATCAATGTGGTAGCGGTCGATCTGTTTGGTCATGGAAAAACAGAAGGTAAAAAAGGACATACTCCTCAAATGGACGATTATCTCTGGCAGATTGATTTCCTGATTGATCTCACTCAAAAACTCGCTACAGGCTTGCCCGTTTTCCTCTACGGACACAGTATGGGAGGTTGCCTGGTGCTCAATCATTTATACAAAAAACAACCCAAAATCGCCGGACTCATCGCTTCTGCTCCTGCCATACAACCGGGCTTTAAGGTACCGGCATTGAAATTACTCATTGGAAAAATCGGGAGAAAACTGGCTCCGGGTATAATTCAAAAAAACGGCCTTGACCTCGGAAACCTCTCGCATGACCCCTCCGTGGCCGAAAAATACATCGCCGACCCGCTGGTGCATGACCTGCTCTCAGCTGAGCTAGGGATGGGAATACTTGAATACGGCAACTGGCTCGAAAGGCACGAAACCAAAAGCGAGGTCCCTGTTTTGATGATGCATGGCACTGATGATAAGCTCACCAATTTTGCCGCCTCAAAAGCCTTTTCAGAAAAAGTAGAAGGCAACATCACCTTCAAGCCATGGACCGGAATGTACCATGAAATTCATAATGAAACTGATAAACAGCTCGTTTTTGACTACACCCTGGACTGGATAAAAAAGATAATTTGAGTGCTTTTTGTTGATTTACCGATAAGAAATTAAGAACATTCAAAAGTGTAACAAAAAACACAAAGAAAACTAACCCATAAAGAATAAAATATACCAAAAGTACTCCCTCTACCCTCTTTCCACCTTACTAACTTACCAACTTTCCAACTTAAAAACTATTGCCTACTCCCTGTTGCCTACCCCCTAATTACCTCATTAACCCATCAGCACATTACCTCATTAATCACTCTTTCACAAAAACCCCGTTCACCGCTTTCTCAGCAGTCAAAACCCTCAAAAAATACTTTCCGGTCTGCAGTCTGCTCACATCCACTTTTCCTTTCGAAATCTCCCTCAATTCCACCTTTCCTCCTCTCACATCCCTTATCTCCAGCTCATAAGCACCATTTTCAGGTACTTTTATAGTCAAAATATCATTTACCGGGTTGGGATAAATCCAACTTTCATCCGCTACCGGCTCATTGCCCAGCAATTGCAGCTTACCCACTGTCATCGTTTTCATGATCCAGCCATTAGGGTCAAATGCCACCTCGCTCACCTCGCCGCCGGTCAAATCATTGATTTCAAATACATTCGTGGCTTTGTCTATCACAATAATTCTCAATTCCGCTTTACCGTCTTTAAAAGTAACCTTCACCTCCATCGGCATCCTGAAAAGTTTGGTGCCGGTCTGGCCGGCTTCTATTTTGAGCTGATTGGCTCCTGCCGACAGCCAGTTAATTTTATACACCGGAAATCCCGTGCCATACACCCATTCGTCAAAGAAATATTTCAATTCCTTTCCCGACCGCTTTTCGGCAAATACCCTGAAGTCGTTGATTGCGGCTGACTTATAGGCATATTCCGAGGCCATAAAACCCTTCAAAACATCAAAAAACGCTGCATCACCCAGCACACCCCGCAGCATGTGCAGCACTACCGCCCCTTTTCCATAGGTAAGATTATAGTTAAAAACCAGATTCTCGTCCTTCGGATTGCTGATATACACCGGCTCAGTCACCGTTTTCGCACGGGTGATGTGACCGTTGATATTACTCATATACGCCGACTTCCCGGTTCTTTTCTCAGCCCACAGGGCCTCTGAGTACGACGCAAACGCCTCGTTCATAAAGATATCCGCCCAGGTTTTACAGGTAATCTTGTCGCCAAACCACTGGTGAGCCAGCTCATGAGCGATCAGGCTTTCCGAAAATCCACCCATCGAGCTCACCGTCTGGTGTTCCATGCCTCCGCCAAAGCCACACATGGCATGCCCATACTTTTCGGTGATAAAGGGGTACTCGCCAAACGTATCCGAGAAAAACGTCAGCATATCCACCGTACGGTCTATCTGGGTTTTTACGCTTTGTGTCAACACCTCGGGATATACAAAATTGCGGACGGGCATGGTTTTGCCACCATATTCCCAGGTCAGATCATACGAGTCGTAGTTGCTGCACGCAACCGACACCAGATAGTGGCTGATCGGGTACCTGTTTTTCCAGACATAGGTTTTTGTATTTGCCGCCAGGTTTATCTCTACACTCATAAGGGTGCCGTTTGACACCGACACATAGCTCTTGTCCATCGTGATGCTCACCTGCGTGCTGTCGAGCTTGTCGGCGGGGTCGTCTTTACAGGGCCACCAGTCGGGGGCACCATAAGGCTCACTCAGACTCCATATCACCGGGGCTTTGGCTGTGCCATGGGTACCAAAGCTAAAACTCCCAAACGCCGTGGTGGGCGGGGTGCCTTCATACATCACGTCGATGGTCTCGCTGTCGCCGGCATTGAGTTTGGTGGGCAGGCTCACTTTCAGTTTATTGCTGGCCTGGCTGTAGGTCAGTTTCCGGCCTTTCGACGTCACCGAAGACACCTTCAGCTGGCCGGTAAGGTCAAGACTCACCTCCGATATGCCACTTTTTGCCGTAAAAATATGCCTTGCCGTTCCCTGAATATACTTATTTTCGGGTCTGATCGTGAGGTCCAGCTTCAGGTACTTCATGTCAATCAGCGTGTCGCCGGGATACGCTGCTCTGGCTGCCAGCCGGGCATTTTGTGCCGAGCGTATCTTGGCCTGTGAGCATTCCCAACCGCCATTTTCCTGTGCCAGAGCCGCTAAAGCTCCAAAAAACACACCCAAAAACCAGCCTATCCTTACCGCACCTGTTTTCATTTTTCCTGTTGAAGATATCATATACCAAAATAAGCAAAATTTCCTCAGAAACCAGCCAAAATATCCATTAAAGTAAAGGTTGTTTTAATGATTTGGGCGTGCCCACCACGCTCTGGCGTGGTGGGCGGGCTCTTTGCTACAAGTCCTCGCTCGTGCCTCGCTGCGGGCTTTCCACGACGATCCCTCACGCGGGGGGGCAAATGGAATCAATTAGCCGCCAGAAAAATCGTGTTCGAAGGCATTTCTTGACAAATACATCATAAACTTTTGCAATAAATCATCTGAATAGGGAGATTTATAATGTCGAACCCTTTTAATTGTCGTATCAAAAACTCTCGACTTGGGATTGTATATTTTAGTACAGTCAATCTTAAATTTACGTAAATCCTCCACATTAGAAATGTTCTTTTCCGTATTACTTAAATGTCCTTTTAATAATCTAATTTCTTCTTTAATTTCAGCTTTTTGAGGTTCCTCGACTTCTTTTAAACTTTGTTGTTTAGCTATAATCGTTGTATTGACAGTTTTTTTTACTGTATTAAACTCGATTAGTTTCTTTTCAAACGGCAACATATCTTTATAAATATACTCATACCTTTTTAGCCAAGGAAAGTGGATAAGTTCATTAACTAAATTAGGAGTGCTAAAATTAATTAAAGCTTTCCCATCATCATTAAAAATTGATAAATCCAAAATATCAAGCGATACAATTTGAAAGCCAGGAAAATATGCTACGTAAAATTTATCTGAACTTTCAGAGACCTTAACTTCTTCTGTTGTAATATTTAATTTATCCTTTGGAATGTGTTTTAAAGGAATAAGCATTCCTGCATCATAGCTATAATCTCTCTTGCCACAATTTTCATCTTTTGCTCTTAGTGCCAAATTACAAGGTTGAACCAATAAAATATACTCCTTATCCTTAATCTTAAAAATGTCGCCATTTGTTAATGGTAAATGTAATTTATTAATTACATCTCCAGACAAGTACAATTCGCTAGTCCTAAGTTCTATCAATTGTTGATTATGTACTGTAGAATTATATCCGGTATCTTTTAAATCTATTTCCCTGATCTGTTTAATTGAAATATTAAATTTCTGTCTAACAACAGGATCTTTAATCATATTATAATTCTCTTCCTTAGATAGTATACCATATAGTCTAAAAAGAGTACTAATCTCCCAAACACCTTCCTTTAAAGATGATTTTTGAATTATCTGATTAAAGGTTTTCGGAGTCATTTTCTTTATACGGTCTCCAGCTTTTTTGTTAGACTTTTCCAAGACAATTAAAGATTCAGTCTTTAGTTGCTCTACATATGGCAATAGCAATAGACTCTTGATTCCTTCTGCAAATCCTGTTATTTGAGGATCAAAAGCAAATCTACCTTTTGATATAGTATAAAATCGGCTTTCTTCAATACCATAATCTGTGGAGTATTTTTCTCTAAATTCATCTTCCTGTTCTTCCGTAAATTTATGAGAGAAAATACCGCATACAACCCTCTCTGTACAATCTTGTTCATCTATAAGAAATTTAGCAAGTTCTGCACCATTTCGACCCGGAATGAGTGCATTACCACTTTGAAACTCAAAATCAAACAAGCATAATGCTCTTTTCCCTTCTTCGAGTTTTTTTATAGTTTGAAAATTATCTGTAACCCATTCGTCTGGAGTCATTAATGTAATTCTATCTCCATAACAATTTTTAATTTCTAAAGCAGGAATAATATTTGCACTGTCTTCGTCTCTAATATGTGTGCAAACTTCATATAATAACTCCTCTTTATTGCCTGAACTATCCCAAAGTTCTAAAATTAAACTTTCAAATCTTGGTGTAGGCCCTGTCCAATCTATGCCATTGAATGTATTACTCCCAATATAATTCTCATTATTTTTTAACTCAATTAAACGAGCTTTATATACTTCTTTCTGACCTTCAATATCAAATTTATCATCTACATAAATAATTTGGGCAATGTTTTCTGAATCTAATAGATTAACTGTTGTTTGTATTGCTTTATTTCGCAAATCTTGTTGATGTGTCAAGACAGTGGAAGGTTCCATTTGATTATTAATTGTTGTATTGTTCTCCATTAGCTCTCAATGATGTTGGAAAAGTTAATAGCAAAAATATATTTTCTTTTGTGTTCGTTTCTGACAGGCTCCAATGAGATTGTGCTTCCTGTTGAATCTAACAGTTGTTGGATAATGAATAAGCCTAGACCTCTGCCCTCTCCTTTTGGTTTGGTAGTCACAAATGGTTCAAATACTTGGTTTTCTATAGCCGGAGAAATACCATAACCATTGTCAAAGATGTAAATCCATGGAGATTCTATTTTGATAGTAATAGAAGGATTAAATTGGGGTTCATTTTTTTTTCGTTCAATAAGCCAATATTCAGAGTTATTTATAATGTTGTCAATAATCTGAACTAATTTTCCTCTGTTTAATGATATTGAAAAATCACCTTCTTGGAGAACATTAAATTCGATATTCTGCTTTTCGAATCTGTTTTTGTAATATTCCTTTTCCCCATTAAAAAATTCCGACAAACTAAAAGTTGACTTTTTTTCTCTATTATATTTTAACGCTGGGTCAAGATGTTTTAATTGGGTTTTTAAACCATTAACTGTTGTATTTATATACTCAATAAAAACATAGATATCCGAATCACTTAATTTTTTTCCCTGAAGTTTTGTAGCATAAAAAGATGCTTTTTCTGCTAATCTATCTGCTATCGAAGCAAACTCGTGACTTACAGATTCAGCAGTTAGTCCTAAACTTGCTAATTCTGAAAAGTTAGTTAATTGTTCTTCTAAAATCTGGATTTTAGGTTCAAGTACATCAATAACTTCATTTAATTTTTCGGTTTTTGCAATAACTGTTTCAAGTTTTTCCAGAGTACTCTCAATTGCTTTTAACTCTCCAGTCAGTGAATCTATTCTTTGAGCAGTTTCCTTTTCCAAATCTGTTGTGAAAAGAGGATCATTTTTAACCTTTTGGCTTGTATCGGCAAGAACTCTGATTGAGTTATTTACTTGGGATTTAGCTTTTTTAAAATCCTCCTTTACGTCTTCTGTTTTAGCTTGGGTATCTTTAAGTTCTTTAAATGCCTGGTTAACTGTTTTTATACCATTATTTTCAACCTTATATACGTTAATAAAGTCATTGTAATTTCTTCTTATAGACTTCTGGTATAAATTGATTTGATCTTTTACGAAATGGATTAGAGTAAAGAAGTTTCTAGAGTATGGATTTGATATTAAACCAGACCTATCTGTCTTATCCTTTAGCTCATAATTAGTTCCTTCATCTATTGATACATAACCAATTACGTTATCAGGTCTTAAATCATAAAATGATGTTTTTGTTTGAGAACTTGAGAGCCCTAACCAATCTTTATTACTATTAGCATTATCAGAAATCCCATAAGGTAATACTGCAAATCCATTTCTATAAATCTTAATACCTATTTGAGCTTGGGCAAAATCTCTATAGTTTTCAAATTTCCCAAATATGTCTTTTATTGAATCTTCGTCTTTTAATTGCTCTTGTTTATATGAAAATTCATTAATTACTCCATAAAATTCGCCTGGATTTGCCCTTTCTCCATTAGCTGCTTCCAATATTATATCTTTATCTATATCGAATTTTCTTTCAAAACCGATAAAATATGGATTATCAGCTTTTTTTAAATTACTTATTATATTGTGCAAATACTCATATAATTTTTTACCATTATCAATTGCTACAAAATTGTGATAATTCTCCTTAGATTCTATTTCGTTTCCTAAAAACTTGACTAATCTCGTTTTACCTGAAATTGTAAGAATATTGTTTTTAATATTGAAAGTAAAATTTGATATTGCTAAATCGGATAGCCCTTCATTGAACTTGTCCAATTCTATAGATTGTCCGTTTACTTTAAGATAAACTTCAAAAGGTCTATTCTCCTTATATGGAGATATTACTTGGAGGATTTGTCCTTTAAATTTCTCTAAGTTTTTACCTTGCCAAACTTCAGAATTATTAAGATCAGTTAATAAAAGTGTTGTGCCTTTCTTTTTTTTTATAGTGAAAGATTCATACCTAACTCCAACATTACTTAATGCTTCTTCTGTTTCAAAATCCTTCCAATTGAACGCTATATGGATTCCTTGTTCATTTAGCTTATTGGTAAAAATCTCACAGATATTAGCAAGCCTCTGTGTACTCAATCTTCCTAGGCCTTTTTCCCCAAGAGGAGTTCTTCCTTCAGGCGTTTTTTCTTTAGGTCCATTTTGATTTCTTTTGTTAGAATATGAGATCAATAACCATGACTTCATAATAGTCTTTTCATCCATTCCAAATCCGTCATCTTCAACTACTATAAATCCTTTATGGTCTGGATAAAAAACTTTGTCTTTTATATATTCGCCACTAGTATTAATTTCAATAGACACATAAGTTGCATCTGCATCATAAGAGTTCTTGATTAACTCTAAAAGTGCTGTTACTTCATCAGGAACAAGTTGTTCACCTAACTGTTTAACTATATGAGGTGTTATATCAAAATGATATTTTTGCTTTGCCATTAGTAGTTCTTCTTGAAAATCAAAATTTTCTCTTTACTCATCATATTTGAAAAATTATTTTTACCCGGCATCCTTTTACTTAAAATTTCTCTTTCTAAAGTTGTAAATAACTTAATTCCTTTATGGTCAAATAATTCTTCAAGTATTCTATCATTTTGGACCATTTGTTTGTTGACACTGCGATTACCCACAGTCCAGACTAAAATAGAGTTTTTATTTAATTTAGGTAGCATATTTTCAATGCTATTATCTAAATCGTTTATAAATCGAGTTACTTTCTCTGCTTTTTTGCGTTCAATGCCTTCAAACTGAAAAATAAACTTTTGTAGTGTAATAGATTTTTTAAAAATTTGGTCTTCAATTTCCGTAATATGTTTTTTTGATTGACCACCCAAGCTTTTGTTATCAATATCTCTGTAAGTGTTTAAATAATCTTTAGGTATTTCCTTGTCAATATCTTCGGATGGTATCCATTGAAGGGGTAAATATGAAAATTGACCGTATGTTACTGTTGTTTGATTGTCTCCATATGGAGGAGAAGTTACAAGAAGGTTGAATTTTTTTTTGGTTCTTATTTCAGCGTTTGTGTCTCCAAAAACTACTTCAGCATCTTTAAAATACGCTCCATTTCTAATATATCCATTCCCCTGAAGGACAGAGACAAAATTAACAATTTCATTTATATTCCTTCTCCCAATTTCATCAAATGTTTTTAAAGCAGATATTTTCCTGTTTTGAATATCTTCAACAGACCTAATATGTAGCTTAAACGTCGAAGTTCTATCGTTACTTGAAATTCTTATTGTTTCTGCTAAAACAACCCAAAAAAATTTTCTAATTTTTAAAGATTTTTCAAATCTTATTGCCCGAAAAATTTTCGACAGATCAATTTGAATAGATTTCTTAAACCATTTATCAATATTTGAAAATGATACTTCAATAGTACTGGATAAATCTATACTAATTTTTTGATTGATTCTTTCTAGAGCTTCTGTTAGCTCACCACTTTCAAAAAAACTAACTTTAACTTGGCTTAACAACAAAGAAAGAGGATTAATATCTTGACCAAATACATTCATCCCAGATTTCATCCCTGTCACAAGAGAGTTTGAAGCTCCCATAAAGGGGTCAATAAGGTTGATATCTTCGTTAATATATTTAGAAATAATGTTAATAATTGGCTCTTGAACAGATGGAACCATCATCGCAGGATAATTTAAAATTCCTCTGGCAAAATCCTTTTTTTTAGAATTTGTCCCATTTAAAACCATTTGGCTGATGGATTTAAGTTCTTGTCTTATTTCTTGTTCAAAACCGCTCATTTAAATCATTAAATAAGTAAATTTTATAATATTAACAAATTTAAACTATAATTTTCCGCAAAACAAAAAACCACCCTCATGGATGGTTCTTTGGTTGTAGCTCCAATGGTTGAAATCTTAGATCCGGTATTTTTTGTCTTCGATGATCTGGATGTAGTTGGTACGCTCAAATGCCGTAGGATTGGCGATGCGGCTCTGGCTCAACTGCCCGCGGAAGGCCGCCAGATTTTTGAAGCCCATCATCTCCATGTAGTTTTCGAGCTCGGCCAGCAAGATATTGATGTGCGATATGCCGTGGCGATAGAGCGTAGAGGCCACCATGCCCACGTCAGCACCCGCCAAGAGGTACTTGATGAGCTCCTCGGCACTCTCGATACCGGTGGTAGCCGCCAGCGAGCAGGAGGTACGGCCACTCAGCACGGCCAACCACAGCAGCGGCAGGCGTATCTCCTCAGAGCGGCTGAGGTCGAGGTCGTTTCTGACTTTGAGCTTATAGATGTCAAAGTCGGGCTGGTAAAACCGGTTAAACAGCACCAGGCCACCGGCTCCGGCTTGCTCGAGTTTTTTGGCCATGTTGGCCATCGCCGAGAAATACGGATTGAGCTTGACGGCAATCGGAATGCTCACCTCTTTTTTGAGAGCCGTCAGGATGTCGAGGTATCGCTGCTCCACGCTTTCGGCCGTGTAACTGTCGTTGGCAGGGATAAAAAACACATTGAGCTCGAGAGCATCGGCCCCGGCCTGGGCTATTTCTTTGGCGTATTGCAGCCAGCCTTCAGGAGTGACGCCGTTTAAGCTGCCGATGATAGGCATGTTGGTGCGTTTTTTGGCCTGATGGATGAGCTCCAGGTATTCTGAAGCACCCACACCGAAGTCGTCCACTTCGGGGAAGAAGCCTGAGGCCTCGGCAAACAGTTGCGAGGTGGATTTGTACATTTCTTCGAGATGAGCTGCCTCGTTTCTGATTTGCTCTTCGAAGAGAGAGAAAAGTACCACCGCACCCGCACCTGAGTCTTCCATCTGTAGGATGTTGTCGATTTTCTGACTCAGTGGGTTGGCTGAGACAACCACCGGAGTCCGGAGGTTTAAGCCGAGATATTTTGTTCTTAAATCTGCCATTTTAGTTTTTAACTAAATGTATTCTTTGAAATTTTAATCAATTATTAACACTCAATTCAGTTCTTAAACCGAATTTACCAAATTGAAATCTTTGTTTATTATTTTCCAATCTGACGTTGCCTACCGGCGGTCCTCATTTTTTTGCTCGCCCAAAAAAACGAGGCAAAAAAAGGGCGGCCAGAGCAAAGTGTCACGAAAAATTTGGAAACAGTACTCTTTGAAAAAACATTGAACTTGAAATTTTTCTAAACACTGCACTGGCATTCAAGGAATTTTCATTTTTTTTATTAAACTATACTAAATTGAAAATTCTATTTCCAACAGAACTTCAAAATTTCCTGCCATCCACAAATCCTCTTAATTTACCTCTGAAATCTTAAAATCTTCAGCTGAAAAACTAGACTCAGTTGTTCCAGAATATCGGGCTGAACTCATGGGCACCGAAGCCTGCCATGTCTTCGTAGGTGTTCCAGCGGAGTGTAACCAGTTCCTGAGCCAGTTCGATGAGTTTTTCGGCATCTTTTGGCTGCGTCTGCGTCAATACTTTGTATCTGAGCTCGTTATAGGCATATTCCTTAAACGGTATCGTAGGCCTTGGCGAGTCGAGTACAAAAGGATTGCTGTTGGTTTTCCTAAGCATCGGATTATACCTGATCAAGGGCCAATAGCCACTTGTTACGGCCATTTTTTGTTGGTTAAGCCCTTTTTCCATGTTGATACCATGGGCAATACAGTGACTGTAAGCCAGCACGATAGATGGGCCGTCATAAGCCTCGGCTTCCCGAAGTGCCAGCAAGGTCTGCTGCGGATTGGCTCCCATGGCGATCTGGGCTACATATACGTTACCGTAAGAAATAGCCTGCATAGCTAAGTCTTTTTTACCGACACGCTTACCTGCTGCGGCAAACTTGGCCGAAGCCGCCGTAGGCGTAGCTTTGGAGCTTTGTCCGCCGGTGTTGGAATACACCTCGGTATCGAGCACGAGCACATTGATGTTACGACCTGTTGACAACACATGGTCAAGACCACCGGAGCCGATGTCATAAGCCCAGCCATCACCTCCAATCAGCCACACGCTGCGGTGTACGAGCTGGTCGGCCACCGACAGCAGGTGTTTGGCTTCAGGTTGTTCGATTTTATGTAACAAAGCTTTGAGTGCTGCAACACGGTGTCTTTGAGTAGCGATCTGACTTTCAAGTTTTTGAGGAGCATGCATGAGCTCATCCACCAGCTTGTCACCGATTTCGGGACGAAGTTTTTCCAATAGCTCGTGAGCCATGCTCAGTTGTTTATCGGCTGTAAGACGCATTCCGAGACCAAACTCGGCGTTGTCTTCAAACAGGGAGTTAGACCATGCCGGACCCTGACCCTTAGAGTTGGATGTCCATGGCGTGGTGGGCAGATTACCACCATATATACTCGAGCAACCTGTGGCGTTGGCTACCAAAAGTCTGTCGCCAAAGAGCTGGGTAAGTACTTTTACATAAGGCGTTTCACCACATCCTGCACATGCCCCTGAGAATTCAAACATTGGCTCCAGGAACTGTACACCATGCACGGTAGAGTAGTTTACACCCGGACGCTCGTTCATCGGGAGTTTCTCGAAGAAATCTATCACTTCTCTTTCAGGGTCGAGTTCTTTGGGTTTATCACCCAGATTTATTGCCCTCTGGCCTTCACCTAACTGCACGGGGCAAGCTTCGTGGCAAAGGTTACAACCGGTACAGTCTTCGAGATATACCTGAAGGGTGTATTTGGTTTCAGGAAATCCGCGGGCATTGATGGCCGCTGATTTGAAGCCTTCGGGGGCTGTCTCCATATTTTCGACATGGAAAAACTTACCTCTGATTACCCCATGAGGGCACACAAACGAGCAGTTACCACACTGGATACAAGCCTCAGGCTCCCATATAGCCACGAGGTCTGATACATTCCGTTTTTCGTATTTGGTAGTACCGTTAGGATAGGTTCCATCTACCGGCAATGCACTCACCGGAATGTCGTCACCGAGACCGAGGATCATTTTTTGCGTCACGTTTCTGACAAATTCCGGAGCAGACTCAGGAATTCTGTAGCCTTTGAGGTTGGTACCATTGAGGGCATCAGGAATTGTAACCTCAAATAAATTAGCCAATGTCTGATCTACAGCCACGAAGTTTTTATCTACCACCGCCTGACCTTTTTTGTAGTAGGTCTTTTCGATGGCTTTTTTGATTTCTTTGATGGCCTGCTCAGGAGGCAATACGCCTGAAAGCTCAAAGAAGCAGGTTTGCATAATAGTATTGATACGGCCAGCCATGCCCGTTTTTTGGGCCACTTCGGTTGCATCAATGACATAAAATTTCAGCCCTTTTTCCTTGATTACTTTCTGTACTCTGACCGGTAGTTTTTCCCATACTTCGTCTTTACCAAAAGGACTGTTGAGCAGGAAAGTAGCACCCGGCTTGGCCATGTGGAGCATTTCTTCTTTTTCAACAAAATTGTACTGATGGCAAGCAATAAAGTCAGCCTCGGTAATCAAGTAAGGTGCTCTGATAGGGCTGTGACCAAAACGCAGATGGGAAACAGTTTTAGCTCCTGATTTTTTAGAATCATAAACAAAATACCCCTGAGCATACATTTCGGTGTTTTCACCAATAATCTTGATGGAGTTTTTGTTGGCCCCTACGGTACCGTCAGCACCCAATCCGAAGAACAAGGCCTGATTCCATGCTGATTCATCGAGTTTGAAGAAAGGATCAACAGAAATACTGGTCATGCTTACGTCATCATTGATTCCGACTGTAAAGTGATTTTTAGGTGTGGCTGATTTGAGGTTATCAAAAACCGCTTTGACCATCGCCGGAGTAAACTCTTTGGAAGAAAGCCCGTAACGGCCACCGATTACTTTTGGCATTTTATCCAGTTTTCCGGCACTGAGAGCTTCCATGAGACTGATCATTACGTCCTGGTAAAGCGGCTCACCACTGGCACCCGGTTCTTTGGTGCGGTCAAGTACTGCGAGATTTTTGAGATTTTTAGGTAAAGTATTAATTAAATATTCGCCTGGAAAAGGTCTGTAAAGGCATATTTGAATAACTCCGGTTTTTTCTCCGAATTTATTGAGGTATTCCGAAGTTTCAGAAGCAGTTTCTACACCCGAACCCATCAAAATAATCACATTTTCGGCATCGGGATCACCAAAATATCTTACCGGAGCATATCGCCTGCCGGTCATTTTGGCAAATTTATTCATTTCTTCAACCAAAATCCCCGGAACTGCTGCATAGTAAGGGTTTACAGTTTCACGACCCTGAAAATACACATCGGGGTTTTGTGCAGTACCACGGATAAACGGCTTGTCGGGGTTGAGTCCACGGTTTCGGTGAGCTATTACCAAATCGTCGTCTATCATCGACTTGATCTGCTCATCGGTCAGAAACTCTATTTTGCTAACTTCGTGCGAAGTTCGGAAACCGTCAAAGAAATGAATGAAAGGAATACGTGCTCTGAGCGTAGTGGCTTGAGCGATAAGCGACATGTCGTGAGCTTCCTGCACGGAGGCACCTGATAACATGGCAAAACCCGTACTGCGGGCTGCCATTACGTCCTGGTGGTCACCGAAAATCGACAAACCTTGTGCTGCCAAAGACCTCGCCGCCACATGAAATACCGTAGAGGTAAGTTCACCGGCTATTTTGTACATATTGGGCAACATGAGCATAAGCCCCTGAGATGCCGTAAATGTGGTGGTCAATGAGCCTGTTTGCAAAGCACCATGAACGGTACCCGCCGCACCGGCTTCACTTTGCATTTCTACTATATCCGGCACATTGCCCCAAATATTTTTGGTGTTTTTTGCCGCCCACTCATCTGCAAGCTCAGCCATGGTTGACGAGGGTGTGATTGGGTAAATGGCACACACCTCATTGACCCTGTAGGCTACATAGGCGGCGGCTTCGTTGCCATCCAGGGTTACTATATGTTTTTCTGTTTTTTTCATTTTGTGACCTCACCCCTAAATCCCCTCTCCAGAGGAGAGGGGACTTTTGAGGGTTATTTTTTTAAGTTCATATAATAAGAGTTCAATTCACCGGTTCCGGAATAATATCAATGGCATGGCAAGGGCACTGTTCCACACACACCCCACAGCCGGTACATTTATCATAATCAAATTTGTAGCGATTGCCTTTGCCTAATTTTATGATGGCATCTTCAGGACAAGCACCATAGCAACCATCGCATTCAAAGCAGTTTCCGCAGGATAAACACCTTTGGGCTTCATATTTAGCTTCTTCGGCATCATATCCTGCAACAATTTCATCAAAACTTTCGGCAGCTATTTTAGCATCAATATGTTCCTGAGGTTTTGGGGCGGCATTGGTCCGGTACCAAACGTGCAATTGGTCAGTCAAAATAACAGGATTGTTCTCAGGTTTTTGATAGGTTGAAAATTTTAACCATGCGTCAATATTTCTTGCGGCTTTTTTGCCATGACCCGTGGCTATGGTAACGGTACGATCACTGGGAACCATATCGCCACCAGCAAAAATTCCCGGGTGACCGGTCATCATAGAAGCATTAACCTCCACGGTTCCGTCTGATTTAAAGTTTATCCCATCAACCAATTTCAGGAAGTCTGTTTCAGTATCCTGCCCTAAAGCCAAAATCAAAGAATCGGCTTCGAGGGTTTCATATTCTCCGGTGGGAACCGGGCGACCGTTTTCGAGTTTCATCTTCTCTACGGTCATCTGCGTAGCCTCAATATTTTTGATGCTTCTCAACCAGTGAATTTTTACACCTTCTGAAAGGGCTTCGTCGGCTTCAAAATCATGAGCGGGCATGTGGTCACGGTCACGACGGTAAATGATAAGGGCTTCTTCGGCACCTAGTCTTTTGGCGGTACGGGCAGCATCCATTGCGGTATTACCACCTCCATAAATAGCCACTTTTCTTCCCAGTAATGGAGCATTTCCAAGCTCAACATCTTTCAGGAATGAAACCGCATCGAGGATTTTCCCTGCTTCACGGGCAGGAATATCAGTTTTTTTACCAATATGTGCTCCAATAGCTACAAATACTGCATCAAAATTTCCTTCTTTCTTTTCTTTCAAAATATCGGTAACCTTCCGGTCTAGGTGAATCTGCACCCCCATGTTTTTGATGCGGTCGATCTCGGCCTGAAGGATATTTCTAGGTAAGCGGTAAGCCGGAATCCCGAAGTTCATCATACCTCCGGCAATGGGGCCGGCTTCGAAGATTTCAACTGTGTGTCCTAATCTTGCCAAATGATACGCTGCTGAAAGCCCGCTGGGACCGGCACCTATTATCATGATTTTTTTGCCACTGAGTTTTGCAGGCTTTTCAAACTGCCAGTTTTGCTCGATGGCGGTATCTCCCAAAAACCGCTCTATAGCGTGTATACTAACCGGTTGATCCAGGGAAGTACGGTTACAGGCAGTTTCACAAGGGTGATAACATACCCTCCCATGAATGGCGGGCATTGGGTTGTTTTCTGTAAGTTTTAACCAGGCTTCTTTGTTAAGACCGGCCTGAGCCAGTGATAGCCATTCCTGAATATTCTCTCCCGCAGGGCATGCCTGATTACAGGGAGGAAGAAAATCAACGTATTGTGGCCGTTTACTTCGGCTCGATCCCGTCCCTTCTCCATGTTGGGTAAGGTCGGGATTTGTGGTAAGGTCAGTCTTTAAAAACGCCATAGTTTTATTCCAAATTGAGCTTGCAAGGTATTCTCAACTAAAAAAATAAATTATGACAAAGGTCAAGGCCTACTATGATTTCGAATTTAGGGGGATTGAAATGTGGAATAAAAAACAAAAGCCGACCCTATAGAGCCGGCTTAAAAAACTGTTTTTCAATATCTTAAACATGCATGATATCAGCTTCTTTGGTCGCCATCATGTGTTCTGATTTTTCAATATAATTATTGGTAAGTTTCTGAACTTTCTCTTCGCCCATTTTTATGGCATCTTCTGATACCCCATCATTCTTGAGTTTTTTGATGTCATCATTGATATCCTGACGCACCTTTCTGATGTTTACTTTTGCGATTTCGATTTCTGCTTTCACTTTTTTTACCAGATCGCGTCTTCTTTCCTCTGTCAAAGGCGGCACGTTGAGTCTGATAGTTTCTCCGTCATTGGCAGGGGCTAGTCCTACATTTGAGTTAATGATAGCTCTTTCGATATCACCAATAATTTTCTTTTCGAAAGGCTTGATTTGGATTGTGCGGGCATCAGGGGTAGTTATAGATGATACCTGGCCCAAAGGTGACATCATGCCGTAGTATTCAATCTGAATGCCGTCAAGCATGGTGGTGCTGGCTTTACCTGCTCTTATCTTGGTAAGTTCAATTTGTGTATGTTTTAAGGCTCTCTCCATATGCTCCTGAGCCATTTCGAGCAATAAATCTATTTCTTCCATTGTAAAATTAAAATTGCATTTTATTGTACCAAAGTCCCTACTTTTTCACCATTGACCAGGTGGTTGAGGTTTCCTTCTTTATTCATATCAAAAACGATGATAGGCAGTTTGTTTTCTTTACAAAGCGTAAAAGCTGTCATATCCATCACCTTGAGTCCTTTGCTGATCACTTCGTCAAACGAAATCTCGTCATATTTTGTTGCCGAAGCATCTTTTCTGGGGTCAGCGGTATAAACCCCATCTACGTTGGTTCCTTTCAACAAAACATCAGCACCAATTTCTACCGCCCTTAAAGCACCACCTGAGTCAGTTGAGAAGTATGGATTACCCGTACCTGCACCAAAAATCACCACTCTGCCCTTTTCCAGGTGACGGATAGCTCTTCTACGGATAAAAGGCTCGGCAATTTGTTCCATTTTGATGGCGGAAAGCAGTCGGGTTTTCATGCCATGGCTTTCCAGAATACTCTGTATGGCCATGCCGTTAATCACTGTGGCGAGCATACCCATGTAGTCGCCTTGGGAACGATCAATGCCCGACTGTGCACTGGCACCCCTGAATATATTTCCTCCTCCTATTACTATAGCAACCTCAACGCCCGCATCTACCACAGATTTGATTTCTTTGGCATATTGGGTAAGGATTTCGGTGTTGATAATTTGGCTTTTATCCCCACCATTGAGGGCTTCACCACTTAATTTCAGGAGAATTCTCTTGTATTTTAACGACATGTAAAATGATTTTCTGCAAAGATAAAACTAAAACCAAATTTTAACATAATCAGGTTAAATATTTGATTTTACCAGAAAATAAAAAAATTCGTTCAGGACTTCTTCTTTTTATTTAATATGTATATGCCCACCAAAATTATGGCCATTCCTGCAAAATGCCAGAATCCGATTTTTTCTCCATCAAAAATACCGGCACCTGTGGCAACTATGGGTATCAAATAAGTAACCGAGCTGGCAAAAACCGGGCTGGTAATTTGTAAAACATAATTATACAAAACTGCAGCCAAACCCGAGTTAATAGCTCCCAAAAACAAGAAATAAATGAGCAACAGATGATTTTCGGGTAAAAATATTTTTCCAAAAAAATCGGTAAAAAGTAATATAACAAAAGCGATGATCCCTACAAATACCAGAGAAAACGAACTGATAATTATGGGTTTAACAGAGGACAAAAAATGTCCGACGATATTGGCGTTGAGACCGTACATGACCGTCGCACTCAATACCAGTAAGGTATAAGGATTGCTAAAATCAAGCTTGGTATTACCCCCGCTCAATATCAAAAGCAGACTTCCAACAAAGCCGATTACGATTCCGAAAATCTGATTGCCGGTAATTTTTTTTGAGAAAAATAGTCCGCCCATAATTAAAACAAAAATGGGTGTGGTGGCATTGAGTGTACCTGCTAGCGATGAATTGAGTTTACTGCCTACTACACCGAAAATAATAGCAGGTATCAAATACCCCAACAAACCTGAAAACAAGAGAGGAGCCGCTTTGGGTTTTGGGAAATTTTTGAGATCTTTTAAGGCCCAGGGCAATAAAGCCAGACCAGCGATAAAAATACGACCTGCACCCAGCTCCAAAGCAGAGAAATGTGAGACGATTTTTTTGACTAAAATAAAAGACAATCCCCAAACAAATGCCAGAAACAAAATTAAAATCCAGCCTAATAAAGTTTTGTCTTCGTGGTTTCTAAGTTTTTTTATCAAAATTTTAATTTAAAAACCAAAATTAATGAAATTTTGCCAGAAAGAGATTTTAGTCTTAAATTGCTAAATATTCAACCAAAAAAACTACAATGAAAACTATACTTAGTTTAATTTTTTCTTTAATAATTGTCTTTGCAAAAGCAAAAGACCCTGCTACCTTATCGATTGGAAGTGAGGCCCCTGACTTCAAGCTTAAAGGAGTTGATGGTAAGGATTATTCACTGGAAAGTTTCAAAAAATCCAAAATTCTGGTAATTATTTTCACCTGTAATCATTGCCCTACCGCTCAGGCCTACGAAGACAGAATCATTGCTTTTCAGGAAAAATACAAAGATAAGGGTGTACAAGTGGTAGCCATCAGCCCAAACGCCGACAAAGCAGTGAGATTTGATGAGTTGGGTTATACCGACCTCAGCGATAGCTTTGAAGAAATGGTATTAAGAGCTAAAGATAAAAAGTATAATTTCCCATATCTATATGACGGAGAAACACAAACCACAGCAACTGCCTATGGACCCACCACTACCCCTCACGCATTTGTTTTTAACAAGAAAAGAGTTTTGAAATATGTGGGCCGAATCGATGACGATGAACACATAGGAAGGGCTACTAAATTTGATCTCGAAAATGCGGTAAACGAACTTTTAGATAAAGATGAGGTAAGTGTGCCTGAAACCAAAACCTTTGGTTGCTCTATCAAATGGATGGATAAAGCCGATTGGAAACTCAAAGAAGTGGAATCGTGGAAAACTGAAGAAGTTAAACTGGAAGATCTTAATATCGAAAGTTTAAAAAAGATCATGACTGAAAAAAGTGATAAATACCGCCTTATCAATTTTTGGGCTACCTGGTGCGGGCCATGTGTTGCTGAGTTCTCCGCATTGACCGAAACTGACAAGATGTACCGAAACCGGGATTTTGAATTTATCAGTATTTCGATTGATGATGCCAAATCCAGAAATAAAGTCCATGCCTTTTTGAAGAAAAAGTATGCTTCAAATAAAAATTATCTATACGGAAATCTTCATAAATATGAATTGATTGAGGCTGTCGACAAAAAATGGCCTGGAGCACTTCCTTATACTATTTTACTTTCACCTAATGGTGAAATTGTATTTCGTCAAAGCGGAATGATCGAAATTAGAGACCTTAGAAAAGCCATTGTTGAACATATCGGGAGATATTATCCTTGAGTCTTTTTAATTTTTTTTAAAAAGAAATGACACCCGAATATAAAATTTCGGTCAAAAAATCAATTGTTGAGCTCTATTTCGTCACCATGAGAATCAAGGAAATGGTAATCAACCATTCCAAGTGATGAGTCTTTGATAAGATTGATCCATTTTTTATACTTAAAGAACCACTTCATTTGCCTTGAAATGAGTCCTTCTTTGTAATATGCATAAATAAATGGATGTAAAATTATGCTGATTTTAGGTTCGTTTTGTTTGGTAAGCAAATACTCCAGATTGTTTTCAATCAAGTCAGTAATCGCAATGCTGGCCGAGATGGTTCCTGTTCCACCACAGGCAGGGCATGTCTCGCGGGTAGCCACGTTCATTTCGGGTCTTACACGCTGGCGGGTGATTTGAGAAAGGCCAAACTTGGAGATAGGTAAAATAGTGTATTTTGACCTGTCTGGCTTCATTTCTTCTTTCAAAACTTCATGAACATCCCGTTTGTTTTCGGGTTTTTTCATGTCAATAAAATCAATCACCACGATACCACCCATATCACGAAGTCTCAGCTGACGGGCAATCTCAACGGCAGCTTCTTTGTTGACGCTCAGGGCGGTAGCTTCCTGATCTATTTCAGAAGTTGACTTATTTCCACTATTTACATCAATAACATGAAGTGCTTCAGTGTGTTCGATAATCAGATATCCACCACTCGGAAGACTTACTGAGCGGCCAAACAATGACTTCAGTTGTTTTTCGATGCCATATTGCTCAAAAAGCTTATTTTTACCTGAATGAAGTTTCAGTATCTTCTCTTTCTGAGGGGCAATGGTCTGTAAAAGGCTCTTGATACTATCGTAACTTTCTTTGGTATCTACCACTACAGAGTCAAAGTCGTCATTGAGCATGTCTCTTAAAATAGAAGCTGCTCTGTCCATTTCAGAAATGATTCTATCTCTGGGCTTTGCATTTTTCAAAGCTTTAATCCCATTTTCCCATTTTTCTACGCAGTTTTCCAGATCTCTTTGAAGATCAGCAACCTCCTTCCCTTCAGCTACTGTACGTACGATCACCCCAAAATTTTCGGGTTTTACAGAAGACATAAGTTTGTGCAAACGTTGACGCTCCTGTTTGCTCGTAATTTTCTTGGAGATATTAACCGAGTTACTAAATGGAACCAAAACGATATACCTTCCTGCGATCGAAATATCGCAGGATAATCTCGGCCCTTTTGAGGAAATTGGCTCTTTAACTACCTGAACCAGAATAGGTTGGTTTTTACCAAGCACATCGACTATCTTGCCTAGCTTATCAATCTGAGGCTCCATCTGAAAACCTTTCAGCTTGAAATTAACAGGTCTTTTGGCGATTACATCTTTGGTAAATTTTGAAAGGGAGAGGATATTGGGGCTCAGGTCATGATAATGCAAAAATGCATCTTTTTCATAGCCGATATCAATAAAGGCAGCATTAAGCCCTGAAACAACTTTCTTTACCGATCCAAAATAGATATCCCCTACCGAAAACTGATGCTCGGTTTCATCAAAATGGTATTCGATTAGCCTTTTGTCTTGCAATAAGGCAATACGGTCACCTTTTGGTGTGGCAGATATATATAATTCGTTGCTCAAATCAGAGTAAGAATTAAGAGGTAAGAAAATTAATAATGAAAACAAGCAAACAGAGTAACCTCTTTTGCTAAAACAAAAAGTTAGAATAAAAGAGTGAGCAAGACCAGTGGCATCGCTCACTTCTTAATTATTTCTTCTTATGACGATTTTTTCTTAGACGTTTCTTTCTTTTGTGAGTCGCCATTTTATGTCTCTTTCTCTTCTTTCCGCAAGGCATAATAGTAAAAATTTAAATATTTTTGAAAAAAATTCTTTTACTTGAATTTTTGGACTGCAAAGATAATAATTACTTTAGATTATTCAAAGTTTTTGTAATCTCATCTTTCATAATCGGATCAATATCTTCTTTAAGAACCTTATTGAGAATGTTTTTTGCTTCAGGGGCTTTTCCCAACTCAATCAGGCTATAGGCAATACCCAGCTGTGCATTGATATTTTTGGGGTCAACCTTCAAAACATTCTCAAATCTCTGAATAGCTTTATCAAACTGACCCGACTCCATCGACAGACCACCCAGGCTCATCATTGCAGGCACATAATCAGGTTGTTGATCGAGAACTTCTCTCAGCATCTTGATGGCCTTCATCGGTGAGTCGGATTTGACAAATGTCATAGCGTAGTTAGTTTTAACATGAAGATTTTGAGGATCTCCGGCTAAAACTTTCTGATAACATTCTCTGGCTTTTTCTGCAAATTTCTCAAGTTTCTGTTGCGTCAAAGCTATATTGTAGGCTTGAAAATAGGCGTCGCCAGCGAAAGTCCAATCTTTAGAAGTACCGTTGTTTTCAGCAATTTTTTCGAAATATACTCCGGCACTGTCAAAAACCGATTCACTGAGGAATAATTGAGCAATTTGGCTCAATATTTTTTTGTTGTCAGGAGATTTTCCAAGCTCGGCTTTCAATCCATTGAGAATTTTGGTATTCTCCGAACTTAGAATATGAGGTTGATTATCAGAAGATGTGTGCTGATCCGTTTTTTGGGATTGAACGGTCTGAACCTCTTTTTTCACTACTGTTTTGGGACGAGTAGATAAAAACACCAACATACCAAGTCCTACAAGTAAAACTACAAGCAGGTGTCTTTTTTGATTCAAACCGTTCAAATCTTTCTTATTTTACTTTAGTTTTAACTTCTTCAACAAACTCTTTAGAAGGCTTAAAACTAGGAATGTAATGAGCCGGAACTGTTACAGTAGTTTTTTTAGAGATATTACGAGCTTTTTTCTCTGCTCTTTTTTTGTTTACAAAACTTCCGAAACCTCTTACATAGATAGCCTCACCAGCGGCAAGTGAATCTTTAACAGTTTGGAAAAACGCTTCGACGGTAATAGAAGTAACGGCTTTATCAACACCGGTTTTGTCCGAAATAATAGAAATAACCTCTGCTTTAGTCACGATAGGAAAAATTTATTTGTTAAAAAAATAATTATTTTATCTAAATCCTAAAAAATGTATTTAGGTTTGCAAAGATAGAATATATGCAAATAAACTCACAAATAGTTTCAAGTTTTTTTTTATAAAATATTTATTATAAAGGAGTTAAGAAGCTATTTTCATAATGATTTTTTTTTATTTCTCAAAATGTTTTCAGAAAAAATTATCTCTTGGTATTTGATAAATAAACGTGATTTACCTTGGCGAAATACCAGAAATCCGTATAAAATTTGGCTTTCTGAGATTATTCTGCAGCAGACGAGAGTCAGCCAGGGATTGCCATATTATTATAATTTTTTAGAAAAATATCCAACATTGGAGGCTCTGGCCACTGCACCAATTGATGAAGTTTTGAGGTTATGGCAAGGTTTAGGGTATTATTCAAGAGGGAGAAACCTGCATTTTACAGCAAATCAGATAGTTTCTGAATATCAAAAAAAATTTCCTGAGAATTTTGAAGGCCTCAAAAAACTCAAAGGCGTAGGAAATTATACAGCAGCAGCGATTGCCTCTTTCGCTTTTGGACAAAAAGTACCCGCAATTGATGGCAATGCTCTCAGGTTTTTTAGCAGATTTGGCGGAATAAATGAACCCATAGATGACCCAAATACTATTAAATCCATTTTTAATTTTGCTTATGATTTGATGGAAGGAGCTGACCCTGCCCTTTTTAACCAATCGGTCATGGAGTTGGGAGCAACCATCTGTGTTCCAAAAAATCCAAAATGTGATCAATGCCCGGTTAGACCTGAATGCCTCGCTTTTTCACATCGACTACAAGATAAATTGCCATTTAAATCAAAAAAAATAAAAGTAAAGGAAAGAAAACTGGATTATAAAATACTTGTAAATGAAGACAGAATTTGGTTGAAATTGCGTGAGGCAGGTGATATTTGGGCAGGACTTTATGATTTTTTTAGCAGAGAATTGGTGCCAAAACTCCCGGTAGCCTATTCATTTCAAAAAAAACATATACTTACACATCAAAGATTAAGTATCAGTTTTCAAATTATTATTCTGGAAAATGATGAAACGCCTGATGGAGGTAAATTTTATTCCATAAAAGAAATTGAAGCTTTGCCAAAGCCGATTGTAATAGATGAAGCATTTAAAATAACTATGAAGTTTTTAGATCAATTATCTTGAACTATACATTAATAAGTGAATATCAATTACTTACGCTCAATGGTAAGGATTTTAAATTCCGTGCGGCGATTACGCTGATGCTCGGCCTCGGTGCATTGCACACCATCGCTACAAGCATTTAATGGCTCGGTTTCACCTTTCCCGACAGCTTTTATCCTATTTTTTTCTACCCCTCGGCTCAACAAATATTTCCTAACCTCATTGGCTCTTTTTTGAGATAAGGCGAGGTTAGTACTGGAATTGCCCCGGGTGTCGGTATGCGATGCTATTTCAATGATCATGTTGGGATACCTTTTTAAAGTATTGGCCAATTTGTCCAGTTCTTTTTTGGAAAAATCTCTTACTTTATAATCATCGGTATTGTAATAAATATTTTCAAGTTTTATTACATCACCCACTTTATACAGTTTGGTATCGAAAAGATTTAGAGAAAACGTTGGTTTTACTTTCTTACCAAAAAGGGTCTTCCTAATGGCTTTTTCTATTATTTCGGAGCTGGTTGCAAAATTGTCTCTGGTAGCTACCAATTCATAATCACATTCGAGGTCACGTTTAAATTCATAACTACCGTCGCGACGGGTGTACATTTCCTGTACTTCGCCATTGCATTTGTTGATAAATTTAACTTTAACCGCCGACATCGGCTCATTGTTTTCACCCCCGGAAATAACACCCCTGAAAATATTGGAATTTCCTCCAACAGTACGTTTCTGAATCAAAACGCCCTGTTTTTTTTCTTTTTTAACCACCGGATCATCAAGAACAGGAATTTTTGGGGCTTCTTTTTTTAGGAAAATATCAAGAATTGATGGCTCAAAATCAGAGGCTTCCAGATTTGAATAATTTTTTGACTGGGGTTCGTATCCTTCAGTTTGAACAGTAAAGACAAACTCTTTATCGGCAGGTAAACATAGCTTTATGTTACCCGAATTATTGGTAATCCCATTTTCAAGATTATTGCTTTGTGTAGATTCATAATAGTTAAATTTTGCTTTTTCTATAGGCTTTTTAGTGTCTTTGTCATACACATTTACGATCAAATCTCTACATCCATAGAGCGTTCCGATGCGATTAAATTTGTAAATATCATCGTCAGAACCACCTCTTTTTCGGTTGCTGCTGAAATAGCCAAAGTTCCGGTTGGAATCCGTTATAATTCCGAAATCATCATTCTGAGAGTTAAGCGGAGCTCCTACGTTTCTGACCTTACCGACAGGTTTAGCAGATACAGGGTCAGTTTTTGAAACAAAAATATCAAGGTCTCCCAGTCCGGGGTGGCCATCGCTTGAAAAATATAACTGACCATCGGGGGCAATAAAAGGAAACATTTCGTTTCCAACAGTATTCACTTTACCTCCGAGGTTTTCGGGTTTTGACCATGCTCCGTTCAAAAATCTTGACATATAGAGGTCAGTACCGCCATATCCACCTGGCATATCAGAAACAAAGTAGAGGATTTTGTCAGACTTGTCTACAGTTGGATGACCGCAGGAATAGTCGTCGCTGTTAAATGGCAACTCTTTAATATTTCCCCAGTCATTGGTTTTTTTCTCCGCAGAGTATAATTTCAGACGGGTTATTCCTTCTTTTTTCTGTCCAAAAATTCCTCCTCCACCGGAATTTCCGTTTCTGGTAAATATTATTTTTTGAGCATTATCATAAAAAGTACAGGGTCCCTCATGGTATTTACTGTTGAGGGTACGGCTAAACTTTTTGACATCAATGAGGGCGGTTTCTTCATAATTTTTACTGCCATTTATTAGCTCACTTCCTGTATGAGCAATGGTATTGGCATCATTGGAGGTGGGAGGCGTGTAATAATCATTCCCAAGCTTTTCGGTTTTGGGTTTACTTTTAATTTTGTCAGCAGAATTTCCTCCGCCACCCAAAGCGGCAGTCTTATCTTCTTTGTTGATTACTTTAAGATCTTCGAGATAATACAAATCAAGAAAAGAGGAATTGTCCCATTTGAAAACTCTTTTTACCGCATTATTTGGATTCCTACTAGAAACAAACACCATTCCGTCTTTGTAAAATGAAGGGCTAAAATCAGGACTTGAGGTATTAATACCCACATATTCAAGGGTATAACTTCCGGCATTTCTGATCAAAGGATCAATATTGTTGTATAACTTGCTAAATTCCAAACCTCTTTTGTCTTGGTCTTGCAAGTCATTAAATTTCATATAAATCTTTGTAGACTCCTCACGCTTTCCGTTGCTATTTAAAACCTGAGCATATCTTAGATAAGCTTTAAGTTTTTCACCTTTTAGAACAGGGTTGTTGGATAAAACTTCCTGATAATATTTTTCGGCGTTTTTATAATCTTTTACAAAATAATAGGCCTCAGCAAGGTTGAGTTTAACAGATTGCAGTTCTTCAGAAGAAAGGTTCTTACTTTTTTTAAGAATACCATCATATATCTCTATTGCCTCTGCATATGAGAGGTTTTTGGTGCTCGTTTCTGCTTTTTTGAGTTGTTTAGAGGGAGTTTGGGCATATCCCTCCAGACCAAAAAACAGAAATAGTAATAGAAATATAATCCTAAAGTGCATCTATAACTGTTAGAAAAGTATTGTGAAAGACATTAACACAAAAATCATGCCTTTGGTTATTAAACGAAAAAATGCCGCCATTTATTCAACGGCGACATTTTGGTTTTTCCTGCAAATTAGCGAGCTACAGTAATAAATCCAACTTTGAGGTTAGGCTGTCCTACTGCTTTTATGGCGTAATAGTATGTACCATCAGGAACTCCTTCCGGACCGAATCTCAGACCGGTGTTGGAGGTTGCATCCCATTTGATACCGTTATTGTCTGACACTTTTTGATTGGTAGATTTCCATATCAAATGACCCCATCTGTTATAAATCTCGAAGGACTCGATGGTAAATTCACCGGAACCTTCTTTCACAGAAAGGTCAAGTGTTTCATTATAATTGTCGCCATTAGGAGAGAAACCTTCCATTAACTCAACTCTTTCGATCAAAATTTCAGAAACTATTCCATCTTTTGGTATTCTCAGGATAGTCGGATCACTTAATTCAGGTTTAATGATCACTCCACTATTGGAAACATCTCTAACATCAACACCTGTGGTTGTTTTAGCAGTAGCAACCAGGTTGCTAAAGAAAGGACCATAGTTATTTCCATATTTCACATTCACTGTAAAGTGTAAGGTGTCGGTTTTACCTACTGCCAATCGGGATGTTGAATCTCCAAGTACGAGTCTATAGTCTGTTTTTCCATTGAAGGAAGGATTAATTTTCATTTTACTTCCACCAAATGTAGTACTACCCACTATTGAGAACTGAACGGAATCAGGGAAGGTTTTGGTCAAGGAGTCAACGATCGAAACATTTTTCAAATCTTTGAATCCAATATTTTTAACCAAAGCCATATACTTAACCTGATAGGTTTGATCATCGATTTCGCTTGAATCAGCAATACTCAAGGCAACTGCAATACCCACCGAATTAGAATCTACACCAATTGTAAACTTAGTAGGTTCATCGTTGTTATTTGGATTTCCATCATTATCAGGATCAGGGTTGATTCCTGCTGTTGATACATCACTGATTGCTTTGTTGTTTGCATATACAGTTGCCGTATTGAAGAAATCGCGTTTAGACGCATTTGCCATGTTGACTTTCACTTTTATGCCTACAGACAAGGTTTGTCCTGTGCCCAAAGTGCTGAGGGAATCAATCAAAAGATTGGTATTTCCACCTCTACCGGTATAGTTAGGATTAGCTACCAAGCCGTTTTCTGTAGTTACCTGAATTTTATCATCAACAATTAAGGCACCTGAACCAAAGGTAGCTGCAAGATCATCAACAAGTTGAATCTTGCTTAAATTACCGGCACCCATATTCTGAATGTTGAAAGTAAACGGCACTTCATAGATTTTGTCTGAGATATATCTGATAGTACCAACATCCTTACTCAAACCTACCAAATTGGTCGAAGCATAATCATTGATGGCAACACTACTTGTATTATTGCTCAACACATTATCTATCTGATCAACAGCAAACAACTCTGCATTATTTACAATTTTTCCAGCAGCTGTAACCGTAGCTCTATAGGTAATTTTAACACTGTCTTTGTTTTTCAAAGAATCAATATTAATTCTAACCATTCCGTTAACAAAAGTGGCGTTTTTACTTACAGTATCAATTCTCAAACCTTGAGGAATAATATCTCTAACTACCAGATTGGTTGCCTTAACATTCTTCAAGTTTTTAATTACCACATTATATTCTACTTGTTTTCCTACAGGAACTATTTTAGCTGAGGCTGTCTTTTTCAATGAAATATCTACAAATTTGGTAGAGTCAGGTTTGATACCTCCAGGCCCACAACTTTCAATTTTCACTGTAATCATTGTAGGCGTGCTGTAACAACCGAATTTACTTCTTTCAAACAAGTAATACTTGCCAGCCTGAACTGAGCCCGTAGTTGTAATAAGGGTAGAATTTGGAGAATTACTGATATGGAATTCATAAGTTCCGCCACTGGTAGAAGGATCACCCAAAATTGCACTGTTGAGATCTACAGTTTCAAATGGACAAACATTTTTAACCTCAGAAAGTGCTTTTGGAGAAGAAACAGCCGCACCGACAGTGATTGAAATAATATTCGAATCGTCGCTTTGACATTCTCCACTCTTAGCTCTACATTTTGCTGTATAATGGAACACACCTGCTGCATTAGGAGTAACCGTGAGTACCGAACCAGATTGACCTGTTGACCAAACCACTAACCCATTGCATCCGGAGGCAGTAATAATGGCTGACTCTCCAAAACATATTGTATTAGATTTACAAGTGATAAATGGCTTGGCAGGAACGCCCACATTTACACAAACGGTATCCGAAGCTTCACTGGTACAACTTCCAACCACACAAACTGCGGTATATTTTGAAAGCGATGTAGGAGCAATTTCGATCTGGTGACCAATCATGCCATTAGACCATTTAACTTCTCCTTCACATTCATAAGCGGTAAGTGTTGTTGTTTCACCAGGACAAATCAAATCAGTAGCACATGCTATGATTGGTTTGGTGGTTTTATTTACCTTGATGGTCAAAGGTAAAGAAACTGGACTAATACAAGTATCAAGTTTACATACCGCATTATATGTAGTATTTGAAACAGGCTTAACCACAATCGATTTTCCGGTTTTACCATTTGACCAAATTACTGTACCAGTTGTACAACCAGTTGCAGTAAGTGTAATATCTTCTGGTTCGCAAACTGAGAGCTTGGAAGCTGAAATAACAGGTGCTGCAATATTACAGGTTGTGGTTCCACATCCGGTAGTTTTTGTGCTAATAAGAATGGAATTAGAGTTTGGACTTGTTCCACATCCACTGGTACAAACCGCTGAATAATTACCTGGAGCATAAACCACTAGTTTGGTACCCGTTGCTGTAGTATTCCAGGTAACTGTACCTGAACAACCCGCGGCAGTCAAAGTAGCTGAATCACCCACACAAATACTTTCTTTATTTGCAGTTATAACCGGAGCTGCAGGAGCTGTTCCGCCAGTTGAAATTGTAATTGGGTCAGAATCTGCACTAGTACCACAGTTGTTTGTACACTTGGCTTTGTATGATCCAGCTTGTTTCACAAAAATTGACTGTCCAATTATACCATTACTCCAGGTTACAGTTCCAGAACAACCATCAGCCGATAATTTGGCAGAATCCTGTCCACAAATACTGGTTTTGTTTGCTGTAATTGATGGAGCAGACGGTGTACCATTTGCATCAATTTTAATAACATTTGATGCTACACTTGAACCACAGGAGTTGGTACATTTTGCGGTGTATGTTCCCGTTCCTACCAATATACTCTCACCATTTTCACCTGTACTCCATTCGACTGTTCCCGTACAACTTATTGCTACAAGTCTCGCCTTTTCTGTTCCACAAACGCTTACTTTATCAGTTGTAACCAAAGGAGGATTTGGAATTGCACCTTTTGTGATTGTCAAAATATTACTATTGGGACTTTCTCCACAAGAATTAATACATACTGCTGCATATTCGCCAGGAGCATTAATTATAGTACTAGTTCCAGTTGTATTGTTTGACCATTTCACTTGTCCGGTACAATTGGTTGCAGTAAGAGTTATTGTCTCGGTACCACAAATTTCCAATTTGGAAGCCGAAATCGTCGGTGCCGTTGGGGTTACTCCCGTTCCAATCGTGATTGGTGCTGAAGCTGCCGATGTTCCACAAGTATTGGTACAGGTCGCAGTGTAAGTGCCAGCTCCTACTTCTTTCGTAGTTCCTGTACCTCCTACTGACCAGGTCACGGTGCCATTACAGCCACTCGCTGTCAAGGTCGCTTTCTCTGTGCCACACACTGTTGACTTGTTAGTAGTCAAGGTTGGTGGCTGTGGTGTTGCTCCCTGAGTTACTGTGATTGTATTTGATGCCGGGCTACTGCCACAATCATTTACACAAGTAGCAGTGTATGTTCCTGGTCCTACACTGATTGTACTGGTTGTCTCGCCTGTGCTCCATTTAATCGTTCCCGACGCACATGCACCCGCTGTCAAGGTTACTTTTTCAGTGCCACATACAGGACCCGTGCTACCTGAAATCGTAGGTGCCGTTGGGGTTACTCCCGTACCTATGGTAATAGCTGCCGAGGCTACAGATGTGCCACATGCATTGGTACAGGTCGCAGTATAAGTGCCAGCTCCTACTTCTTTCGTAGTTCCTGTACCTCCTACTGACCAGGTCACGGTGCCATTACAGCCACTCGCTGTCAAGGTCGCTTTCTCTGTGCCACACACTGTTGACTTGTTAGTAGTCAAGGTTGGTGGCTGTGGTGTTGATCCCTGAGTTACTGTGATTGTATTTGATGCCGGACTGCTGCCACAACTGTTGATACAGGTTGCGGTGTAAGTGCCAGCTCCTACACTGATCGTACTGGTAGTCTCTCCTGTACTCCATTTTATCGTTCCTGATGTACATGCACTCGCTGTCAAGGTTACTTTCTCAGTGCCACATACAGGACCCGTGCTGCCTGTAATCGTAGGTGCTGTTGGGGTTACTCCCGTACCTATGGTTATAGCTGCCGAGGCTACAGATGTGCCACATGCATTGGTACAGGTCGCAGTGTAAGTGCCAGCTCCTACTTCTTTTGTAGTTCCTGTACCTCCTACTGACCAGGTCACGGTGCCATTACAGCCACTCGCTGTCAAGGTCGCTTTCTCTGTGCCACACACTGTTGACTTGTTAGTAGTCAAGGTTGGTGGCTGTGGTGTTGCTCCCTGAGTTACTGTGATTGTATTTGATGCAGGACTACTGCCACAACTGTTGATACAGGTTGCAGTATAACTACCTGCTCCTACACTGATTGTACTGGTCGTCTCTCCTGTACTCCATTTTATTGTTCCTGATGTACATGCACTCGCTGTCAAGGTTACTTTCTCAGTGCCACATACAGGACCTGTGCTGCCTGTAATCGTAGGTGCTGTTGGGGTTACTCCCGTACCTATAGTAATTGATGCCGAGGCTGCCGATGTTCCACATGCATTGGTACAGGTCGCAGTGTAAGTGCCAGCTCCTACTTCTTTCGAAGTTCCTGTACCTCCTACTGACCAGGTCACGGTGCCATTACAGCCACTCGCTGTCAAGGTCGCTTTCTCTGTGCCACACACTGTTGACTTGTTAGTAGTCAAGGTTGGTGGCTGTGGTGTTGCTCCCTGAGTTACTGTGATTGTATTTGATGC